>Ga0302188_10000472_pt1 | contig 34207 bp, 31 predicted proteins | sample II_Bog_E2_1_FD_198783 | JGI IMG/M metagenome (GOLD analysis project Ga0302188, IMG submission 198783) | Peat permafrost microbial communities from Stordalen Mire near Abisko, Sweden - II_Bog_E2_1 | ecosystem: Environmental > Terrestrial > Soil > Wetlands > Peat | place: Sweden: Abisko...
CCAACCCCAACCCCAACCCCAACCCCAACCCCAACCCCAACCCCAACCCCTACTATCTGTTAATCAGATATCAGACTTTAAATCAAATAATTGATGAATATTCAAATGCTTATATTTTAATTATTTGTCCATTTAACTGCCATTATTTAAATGAGTCTCGCCTACCACAACTACAATCATAGTAATCAATATTAAGCCCGCATCAAGCAGCTCGAAGATGATAAATCCCACCTCAGTGAAGCTATTGAAGAGTTGAATCTGTGCTATCAACATAAGATAAGACTTTTAGAAAGCACTATCAGCCAGCAGCAGGAAAGATACGATGAACTATTAGAGTGGAAGCAATAGCACATCGACAAATCTCTGTTTTAGGTCGAAAGGTACGAGAATTAAATTAAGAAAATGATTGAAATTCTCGATAACGCTCATAAAAACTTTGAGCAGGAAAAGTAAAATCTGATTCAAGAACTTTAGGAGCAGACTTCCTGTGTAAGGCAGCTAACGGAGGAGAATGAATAACTTAGCCATTTTAACGAATAGAATCAGAACAAGATTGAATATTTGGTCAAGACTTCTACAGAGGAGATTGAGAAGTTAAGACGGGAACTCAGGGAATTAAGGGAGTAGTCAGTTATATCGTAGGAATATACGTTGAGAGAAATCACTGGCAAGCAAAATATATAACAAAACTCCTTGTAAGAAAAAGGGAGTTCGGAAATGGGCCGATCCTTTATGGTAGAACGTGACCCAATTCTCAGTAAAATTTCAATTCGAACATTAGGAGAGTGATGAACTTTGATGAAAATTAAATATTATTGCATTCAACATTACAATTAAATACATGATGTTATCATTGTTAGGTTTTTATGGATTAACTTGACTCATTATAAATAAATTTTAATAGTCTGCACATGCAGGGGGAAGACAGTGACGAGTCAGATAATGAGGGATTTGTATCTAATAAAATACGAATAGATTCACAAAATGTTGACGAAGTGGAGAAGGAAGAATGCAAACCTTAAGATTTTTAGCCTCGCTATATAATTGGCGAAGGGATACTGAGGTATCGAATACGATATTAAGGAAATAACCTCCCGATTGTTATCTTCCTTTTAAAGATATTCCAATGAAATCAAGAACTACCATAAGTAACAATGTAGTTACCACCAATCGTTAATAATTACCAACGGCCTCTGAAGTGTATACAAATCTTAAAGAATATTGTTTAGTCTATTCTAGATTCAAATACCCTTTCGGGAGTGGATTCAAGGCAACATTTTGTATCATTTTTTCTATTTAGAACATTAAATCAAACTTAACTGCTATTAAAACTACCAATAGCAAAGCTATAGAACTTTACGACCGTGGAAATAATAAAATTAATCAGGAGACCCCACAGAATAATCCGAACTAGTATTTGACTCTCGATTTGAAAGCGGAAACTTAAGGAGTGCCTTCCGAAATCGTAGAGACCCAAACAGTTACACTCTCTTCATGCAAAACGATACAAATACTTATGGATTTAACCAATGGTTCTATTTCTCCATAAAAAACGTTAAAAAACACATCAAGTATACCTTCCAGATCGCCAACTACGTAGTTGACATTTTAGATAGAAAAAATCATACTCCTTTTTCACTCGAGGAATGCAGCCTCTAGTTTTTTCACTCAGCAAGGCGAGGGAAAATGGAAACGGATGGTACCGTGATGGGACTAATATCAATTACTATGCCTCTAACTTTAGGGAAATTGAATGCGCACCTTATTACACTTTGGAGTTCCAGCTTACTTTTTAATACGATAATGACTATCTTACGCTTTCACCATATCCCCCCTATAGCTATTCTCGTTTGATATCTTCTATTAAAAGATTAGAACTTATTGCCCACAGCAATTAAATAAAACTAAGAATAAAGATAGTAGGTTACAGTTTGGCCAAAAATCCAATACTATGCATTGCTCTTTCAGCAGATGAAAAGTATAATAAGCCTAATATCGTTATTTTGGCCAGACAGCATTCAGGTGAGAGTTGGTCTTCTTTTCTATCTGAAAAACTAATGCAATAACTTATTTAACAAAAGTCTGAAGCCAGTAAATGGATGTTAAAACATTACAATGTTCGTTTCTTTCCAATGATCAACGTGGATGGTGTGATATACGGCAACTTTCGCTGTGATCTCGCTGGATATGATCTAAATCGATGCTGGAAACAACCCATTAAGGCTATTCAACCTCAAGTATATCAAATCCGAAGGTAAATTAGTTTGCTGGCAAAAAAATCAGGAATTGAGCTTTGCATTGATCTTCATACTCACAGCAAAGATTTTGGGGCTTTTGGTTATTGCTGTGTATAATCTGAGTATTGTCGAGCCTTGCCTCTTTTGATAAGTAAAATATCTCCCATTTTTCGTTTTCCCGCATGTACTTTTGGAATTTCTGCTGAAAAGCAAAATACTGCAAGATCAACAGTATTTAGTTTGACCCATAATATCAACACACTAACTATTTAACTATCAGCCTTTGGCTTTAAAAAGAATAAGAAACGGTTTGCTACTTCATATACTCCTGAACATATTTAGAATATCGCCACATCCATCATCAGCGCCTTTTATTCATTTTCAACAAAGAAATAGCCCAAGACCATCAAAGGACATTTGAAGTTGTTTGAAGAGACAGAGTAATAAGCACTGCTCTAATTGAACAGGGTTGATGATGAGAATTAGGATCATCCTGTGTCAGGATCAGATTCGTAGCCTGATATTGATTAGATTGCGCTGGAAGTTAAAATTAAAAAGATATTTCCACCCAATTTTATGTAGCAGATAATGAACACAGACAATAGAATGAAGCAAAAAATCATCAAAAACATTAAAAAGAAACAGAAACAAAGGAAGAGAGACAGTCATAAAACCATCTTCTAAAAAGAATTACCATAATAGCTGAAAGTAGCTCCGCAAATGAACGAATCCTTGGAAGTACAACCCATTCATCTGTTTAATAGTATTGATGAGGAAATCATTGAGAAAAAGAATACATTGGCAACTCCTCATGTCAAACCATCCAACATATATCCCAATAAACCACGATACCCACAACACAGTCGCGACCATCATTAGAAAAATAATAAATAAATACAGCGACCCATCAAAGGACTCAACCTTATTGAGTTTTCATTGAAAAAATTACCAATTTTTCCGACAGACAAAATAGTGCAAACTGGCAGTAACATGCCTATTGAGGATGGAAATTTATCTATTGGAGGGAACTACGTGAAGCGCTAATATAATCGATTTGACAAGACCTTTTCCACCTACGAAGCCATGTGCCGACCAAGAGTTCGAAATAACAGCAAGCAGCTCGGTTTTTCCAAATAGAAACCGAATCTTTAGCAGGAGCTGCCCTATCTCTGCATAATGTCGTAGACCAAAAAGCAGCTTCAAATATAAAAAATGAACGAGAAGTTAACCAATCGAGAATAAACCCCCAAAAATTAAGCCCGAACCTTCCATAACTCGATCTTAAACGGTCATCGTCATCAGAATGCTCCCATTCTCAGCAGATATAGGGAGAAACGTAAAAACATAGACGTGCTATCCAAAATGGGAGCGGGTCCTTATACTCGATATGATGAGATTTCAAGTGGCAAAAAGCAATGAATTTTGTGAGTTGAATAAATGTAATAATATCATATTTGATTTATTATCTAACGTATGTCACAGAAGGAGGAGAGCTTTGAACAGAAGCGTATCGTGCAGTTGTCCCGTGAACTCGACTCGTAGAGAGACAAATATGCCAAATTAACCAAAGATTCGAGTTTTATCAGTAAGAAACTGAAGGAAGCACAGGAGGAAATCGAACAGAGTAAGGAAAAACTAATCGAGTATCAAATTAACAATCATCAACTCACCGAAAGAATGCGCGAAGTCTAGAGATAGAGTCTGCAACTTCGCAATAACGTAGAGCGGTAGTAGAGACTGCGTTCATAGGCCGAGGTATAGAACGTAAGGCAGCGCCAAAAGATCGACGAGTTAAAGCAATAGATGTTGGTCTACGAGAACAAGACTAAAGCAATCCTCTATGAACGAACCAACCAACTTGCCGAAAAGGATAAATAAATTTATAAGCTAAGAGAGGAGAATATATAAATCGAGAAGCTATATCTAAACGAACGAGAGAAGCAGCAGCGTAAGCAATAGAAAACTTTGCGTGAGCTCACTCGCATATTTCATGAATTCGAATAATTCAAGCGAGAGTTAACTTCATTTAAATCTCAGAGTGAGCGTGGGATTAATTCCGAGAAGAAACGATTCAACGACTTGATTTCGGAGATTATCAAACGACAGGACAGCATCGAACAGCGAATACGAAATTAGCAATAAATGTAAGCTGAGTTATAATCGATGAGGATCAGACTGTAGGAGGTGGTGATTGAGAATTCTCAAAAGATTATTGAGCTCTACAAGTACAAGTACACTTGATTGTAGCTCGAGGAGTTGCGTGATTTATTTCAGCTTATATTGAGGATATAATGCATGAAGATACAGTGATCTGTAACTTCGTTGGTAGTTAACAACTTATAAAGTCGTAGTTATATGGGAAATTCAAATTCGGAAGAGTATCGCTCGCTGGTCAAACAAAGGAGGGCCGACGAATGGATAGTGTTGGATGAAAGAGGGGTTGCGCAGATTTGGATGGAAATTAGCACCAGTCGAAGATATCTCGTTTTCACTATCAATGCGTCGGACATCGACTCTGAATAAAAATTGCAGCTCTACAGTTTCAGAAAGCAGAATCGCACCAATTTGGTCACAATAGAAAACATTCTCATTAATGATTCGTCTTTGTTTTGCTCGGAATCCCATCAGTGCTATTTGCTGGTAGAATATGTTCCTTTCAGGCTGAACGCTTTTAGAAATGCGCTGACCTTTCAAGAAGCACTGGTCGTATTGAATTCCGCCTTAGCGGGCTATAATATTTTGAATTACATCTATGGACCCCTTCATACTTCCGAAGATATGATCTGCATCAATGAACAAGGCATCCCTAAAGTTTGGATCAATTAAAATCTATCAATGAATTAGCCCTCCAAAAGGGCACGTTGCCATTCTGACTAATAGTCTGTTATTGGAGAACTCGCCACACTTACTAAAAACAAAGATGAAAGATAACTGTAGTCGAATACCTGCCATTGCTTGAAAAGTCTAATAAAAACTGTGGAGTAGACTTCCATGTAGAGATTTCCAATTGATCTGAGGATGTAGCTTCAAAAATTACGCAACTTTTAAGAAGGAGAGGAGTTTCTAGCGAACTATTGCAGGAAAAATGGAATTTCTCTCGATCAGAAAATTTGTCTTTAAAAAGCCAATCGGGTCAATCATCGCCCTTACACTCCAATCAACAGTGACAGAGTTATGATTAGGTCAAATGACTATGTTCCTGCAAATATCATTAGCTCGGCTAATCGACTCGCCCAATCAAGCATTCGAGATCAAAAGCCAACTTATCTCCGCACTTAATTGATAGAACCTATGATAATTAAGCCACTCATACACGTTCCTCCCAACAATACATATTTTGTGAATAATTAACAGCCTTTAAGAGTTAGTACAAGCAGTGGTAAGAGCCTTAAAATTGTTTATAATCAAACGCCAACCGCAAATAATCACACACCTTCGATATCACAACCACCACAACTATCGTTTGTACCTTTTATTCTAAGTAGGTTCAGTCCGAATCTGAAAATCAATAGAGATCGAGTAAAATTAAAGAATCGGATCAGTCATAGAAATCCAAGCAGAGTCAGCCAAAAAATTACTCCTTAGATCAATTTAAACATCAGATGGCTTACTCAGTTGACACTTAATAGATGCACCGTTCTTATCCAATTGAAAGTTCTTTTGGGCATTTCGATAATTATAAAAAGCCTGTGGTTGAAATCGTTGAGAATTAATCATCATAGGTATCTAAGGATTCTGGGATGCAAAGGCCCAGCATACGTTAAAGTTGCAAAGAGTACACTGAAAAAGCCAAGTAGAAAAACGAAATCAAGCTGTAAGAGGCATAATCTCGCGAATTAGGCGGCAATAATACCGATCTAAGTTATAGTCCCAAGACTTTGCAATAGCTAAAGATGTGGTAGTAGAGTTTATTTAAACTCTCCTAAAAACGGATATCCAACGATTGGTCAAAGGAAAGAAGTAGAATTGACCGTGTGGTCTAGGACAAATAAAGCTAATCATAGAGGAACAAAGTTATTCTCGAATAGAATGCTAATTCCGTCTATCAGTATGGCACTTAATCGGATTTGTAGAACTATGTTCGTGATAAATACAGCAATTATATGCGAGATACTTAGGAAATAGAGAGGAAATTGAATTTTCCAGCAGAAGAATTTGAAGGAGTTGACAGGAGGGCGGAAAGTGGGTATGGTCTCTATTCGAGCGGTTTCAAAAACAAATAAAACTATTATATCAACAAATATCGCGCAAAATAGCAGCGAAATGATTATGGATCTATGAGTCATCATCTCCCAAAGGTTAAAATAGACCAGCCTGAGACGTATTTTAAACCAGTTACAGTCGCTGATCGTATCAGCAACCCTAAACATTTGGCTAAGAAAAAAGCTGCATTCGATAAAAGTTTTGAGTGTTAGCCAATCGAACCTCCAAAAAAATTGGCTGACATGAAAAATTCATCAGATGAGTATACTTACATAAAAAAGATAAAAAGTACTGTTCCTAAAGCTTCCTATAATAGAATCGAAGAGAGATATGCTAAATATGTAAAGAATAAAGATAGTAAACCACCAAAAAATAAGGAACCTAAAATTGCTGTCTTTGATAAAGAACAGAAGACCTATAATGACAGTGAGAATTCATTTGGAATCAAAGGAAGAGACGATGCCTATAAAATCAGTAAATCATTCAATAAGGACGACTCCATATAGAGACTGTAAAAGAGATACTAAAAATAGAGGGTGAGCAGTGTGCTATCATCTAAAAAGGGGACAAATTCTTTTAAGAAAGAGTCTGACCACAGCAGGAGGATTTCTTACAGTGAGTTAAGTGAGCTTTTGCGTCACTGATGATCGTCTATTTTAGTGAGCAGTCTATATAAATATAGTGATTGATATTTATGCTCTGGCTCAGTGAATCAAATTATCATATTCAAAATTAGCATGGGTAGTCGAAAGGATAAAATCCTTGCATTGTATATACTACTTTCATGTTGTGTATTCCTATGCCTGGCAGAGGATTAGGCCGCACCGGTGATTGAGCAAGCGGATGCCGCCCATATTAGTACAAATAATTAGGAAGTTAATAAGACAAATGGATAAACAATCAAATAAATTACGGTAACCCAAGCAAATACTAATGAACCGACGCCCAAGGCTTAACAAATTATAACAACTCCATAAAAATAGGCATAAAAGTCAATACCTACACCATCACCTCCTTAATTAGCCGAAACAAATTCTTCAACTTCTAAGCCCAAAACTTAGGAAGCTCTAGTTGTCTCGCACCTTGATGAGCCGATCATTACCTTGAATTAAAAACTCCCAACTTTAGAACTATCAAAAGAAGCTGTTTCACCTCCATCAACTGGTTCAGAAAATACAAACATTAAAATCGAACCACTAACATAGCCAATTGCCACTCCCGATACATCGAATCCGTAACTACTTGCTCACCAAACCCAGAGATAAGGTGAAATATAAGAACAGAAACACGAGGAGGAGGTCCAATAGCAAAATAGTTTATTGAAGCCTTGGATTGTTGAATAAATGCAGTATATGGATGAATTTATGGATGAAATCATAACTGAATCCTTTTAGTTTGTGCTTGATCCAGAAACGTTTTTTTAATTTAGATGGAATCCCTCCAAGAACAAAAAACTTCTTATCACTGTCTCCGTTTTCACAGTCATGGAAGGGGGAGAAATTACAGTGATGAGGGATAATGACTACACTGAACATATCAATATCCTCGTGCGAAATGAGGGCCAACCCTACATAACAGGTGTGGGAGAGGTATATATTTTTAGAAAATTCTCTATCAACTTCGACACTGACTACAAATATTTTAAATTTGTTTCGAAAATGCATGGAAGTGTATTGGTCATGGTAGACCTAGAAAAATTGAACTAATTAGTTCCAATTGAGGGAATAGCCCAAGACCAACATTTTTCATAGGCTGAAGGTAAGTTGTAGGTCATCAAGAATGAGGTGATCAGTGGGGAAAAGATGAGAGAGCATACGTATAAATACGAGTGGGGTTATCTCGAAAACCAATACGCTCACGAAGGCAAATTATTAGGGTTGACTGGTTTCGAACTAGTGGTGATTATGTCTTGCGCAGTGATGCAGCTCTACTTCATCAAGAGTTTACTGGACAATCGTGCGGTGGTGTGATGTTCATGTATAATGGATATACAAATGTAATATACATATTTATCTGAAAGTTAGTAGGTGTTCATATCATGGGCTGAGTGATAGACTACTGGATATACTGTGATGACTCTTTTGAACTTGAGATATCATATGACTGTTCTCCTCTTTTCGCTTGTGAACGGCCAGCTACTGACTTATCTGGTGGCATTTGACCAAGACATGAGTGTATTTTTTCTTCAGATGAGCCAGTTCTTAGTTTTTTAATAACTATTATCTGTTAGATCGCCTGGATTATTTTGCCTGGAAAATGTTAAGTTGAATTTACATTCGACGAATCAACTCGTCCTTTGAGTTAATTTCCGCTTTGAGTTTACTAGCAAGTTATTTCATAAAATCTTCTTGCTGATTCACCATAGTTTTTGTTATCTTTTCAAGGTCCTTAATCTTTTTATCCGACTCTTAAAGGGCATCCTTGAGTTCACTATTTTAAGTTTTTAATCCAATCATCTGATTCCTCAATCCCTATAAGGAAATTCCAGCGTCGATGTTCCTGTGCTCTGCAATGATTTGTTTCTTCAACTTCTGCGCATTAGTCCTTGGTGACTTGATTCCTAGTCTTGCATTTTCCCTCTGTTCATAGTATCGAATCTTTTCCAATAGAAAGCAGTTTTATTTGCTCTATTCCTGCACTCTCCCTTACAGCAGCACTATTTTTTATTATAACTCCCTATTAACGGCTACTAACTAACTCCTCAGAGTTTAATTGGCAAAATATTTGCGTTACATATTTAGATACGCTAACTCCTTACAAATACCGCTCTCATTATTTTATTTTTGTTTGGGAGAGTTTGCAAGTAAACGCTTCTTTTTTGTTGCTATTGACTATCGAGGATTGCTTTGCAGCTTTAAATCAGGCACCTTTTGAGAGAGTTAGATGTCCTTTGAGGTATTCGATTTTTCTTTCATCACAGATGTGCAAATATTTTTAACAAAAAAATGATTAGAAAGCTTCTCTTTGGAGTCTTCCTTACTTCGAGATCGAGAGTTGCTCGTACATCGCGAAAATCTTTTGAGAGGTTGCCTGTGCGAGCAGGAATCATTGATGGTGGAGAGGTCAGTTTAGCTTTTGATTGTTTCAAGAGGTAATCGATACTATTTACATTTTTCCATTTAAAATTTAATAGTGCAGAATAATAAACTGAGTCAGTAATGAAAAGATAAGTGAAAATACGGTCATTAAAAACAAATACCGCAAATTAAGCTGTAAATCGATGTAGTCCATCGAAAAGACAGTGAATTCTAATAATGTAATTGTTATTATAAAATGGATAAAATTACTTTCCTGTCGAGATAGGTCTGCATTTAAATATTAGTTCATTATTCTTTATTGTAGAAGAATCTTTATTGAATTAATTTGCCTGTTTGGAGGTATAATACATATTTAACCTATTTCTATACTTATTTATTGAAAGTAAATGAATCAAGTATAATCTTCCCTTTTCGAATCAAATATTAACAGTCAGTCTTTTCTTTAGTCTTCGTGTCAGCAATGCATTTATCTCTGCCCCTGATTTACCCTCTGGTTTTATATTTTATCTTCCCTACATCAGTTTCTTCCGTTGGGTCTCCTTGAATTGATCTATGATCTCAGTTGGATCTCCTCGACGAACCCCTTTCGCCATTAGCCACGAAATAACTTTGTTTTCCAAATGAAGATCAACTCCTTTTTATCTAACATCAAATTCATCTTCCCTATATTACGGATTATTCTTAAACATCTATGGTTTCTCCCCAAGCTCCCTTCCACTGCCTTTGCTTTCCAAATTGGCGTGGTTGGATGTCCTTAGCACATTTTTCATATTTTTTACTATTACTAGAAATAAAAATATTAAGAGACCTTATAAATTTATCAGCGACGATAATATATAGAATGATAATCTAATTCAAGGAGATTATATCTAAAAATAATAATTCCTTCAGGTAGGCTAAAATATGTTATTATTGATATTGATAGTGCCTTAAATCGAAGTCTATACTCACAAATCATTCATATTGCAATTCGATAAGTTGTGTAAGTGCCGGCGGTCTCACTTTTACGCAGAATTTTCACGACTTGCCCACGTTTCAAACCTAAGCATTTCGATACAGGGTCAGACAGGAGGATCTTGGGGAGCTGAGATTCTTTTACTTTGCTGAATAATCAATATTATACTATTTTTATAGCACCACCATTTTTTGATTTTAGGTTAGCAATCTGTGCTCTGGGACCAGGTCATGCTTCAACACATTGAACAGCAGCTCTTCCTGTCTGAATATTTCCACGTTGATGCCTTCTTTATCATCTTTATTCTTTTTGGACAATTCCTGAACGAATATTTGCGCTTTACGGTCGAGGAGAGTGCTAGAGTTTTTAAGTGTATCCACCGTGGGAGCAATCAGTAGGAATTTTCGGATTTTAGGGGCTGACTGGATAACTCTTTTGATGTATTCCTCCGTGATGGCATCATTGCAGAAGTTAAAGAACACTGCAATGGAAGGATCGATTTCCTCATTGTCGCTTGGCTCTAAAGGGGGGAAGATCTCACGCTTGTTTTGCAAATCTCCTTGCTGGAAAAGTTTAAAAAATTCCACACAGTGTAATTCCATTGATTACTAGGGTACCACGTAGCCACGAGCTTCAATGATTTCCAGGATGGTTTTATACATCCTAAAGAAGCGGCTGGGCTCAGCCAATACCTTTTCTCTGGGGCCAAGTTCTCTTTTTGCTCTCATCCAAATAATTATAATTTGCCTCCCATCTAGGCAAATTAACCCTATGCAATCTGATCAAATTATTCTCAAGATATTTTGTATCCTATAATGCAAATAAATATTTATCAATTATGATAGGAGTATCAGCGTTGGCGAAGCTCCGCAGTCGAAGATATTCGGTTGATGTCACTTGCTAACTAGCGAATGGAAAGCAGAATTTTTTCAACGCTGATGGAGAAAGCAGGCGATACTTTGATTGGTCCTTCTTTGAATTATTGATCCAGGAGCTTGCCTTTCTTAGCGTAGAAGTTTAGCAGTGTCAACTGAATATGCCTTCAAAAACCTCATCTTTCTTCAAATATTAGTTTATTGCTCCCGAACGCCCTCGGAGCTACTCAATCCGGTTCATTATTGTCTTCATTACTTTTTAAATATCGTCAATAGACCCGCTTCTAAAATCATCGCATTTGGCGAGGATTTACTTTTATTTGGCCAGTAGTAACGCCCTCACTTATTCAAAAGACCGTTGGATTTGAACTTTGGCTTGAGTGTTTTGCTCGCTCATACTCCTTACATTCTGATCAATTTAACTTTTCCGAGTTTGCAAATTCTCTATGTTTCCCTCAATTTTTTCCAGATTAGCCTCCAGCTCACCCTTGACGATAGGATGTGCTTTTCTAATAGTTTTGACATCATGCTCCTTATGCTTTCCTAAATTGACAAACCAGTACCATGAATGACACACTCAGGGCAAATACATTCGCAGAGACAGTTAAAACAAAAATAAAGGATCTCCTCTTCCGGATGCTCGTTGCATATTTTTTTACCAGAAATGCTGCTGCCGAACTGCATATTTGGCGATGAGTTGTTTATTTGCGAGTTGTAGTTGTACACTCTGGAAGGGCTCAGGTCACTTGTTCTGTTACTCCTCCATTTATCCTGGTTCACAGTCGCAGCTACTCTCTCCAGTCTCTCATTTTTTTATATTCTGCTCATCTTCTCAGGTGATTGTTTATTTGCAATAATCCTCTTTAATTCTGAGACACTTCGCTGATCGATAATAGTCCTCTCGTAGCAAATCTAACAAACAACACTCTGTCTAGTTAAACTCTTACATTTGCAGATGCATTTTTGCTCAGTTCATAAGCTAGTCGTTAAGAAGCGCAGTCCAGACAAAGATCATGTCCACAAGTGAGAGTGAGTATATCCTCTGGCAATTTGCCGCACTTGACGCATCGTTTGAGTTCACTCATAGTAAAAATAACTTATTTGTTATAAATTTTATTTACAATAAGGTATCAATAATCCTCATCGATTCATTATATACTTCCAAGAACCACTTGAGCTATTTATGATTCTAATAGATATGGCATAACTGATCATTTAATTATAATTATATCATGATGAATCTGCAAGCCAAACTCATCGTTGCCTTCGTGTGGTGTATCATCGCCTTCGAGACGACGTCCTACCTCTATTTGTACTGTCCCCTGCTCTTCCTTTATGTAGATATATTAACATCCAGAATCTTCCTCTCTTTATACTAAAAGTTCCTATCTTTATTGCAATTGTCACTGCGCTCTGCATCAGCTACTACAAATCCATTTTTTGCCCGCCAGGCTATTCGACTTACCACATTGTATTTCACCCATTACTGAGAACATGCACTATCACGATGAACTATAGGAAATCAAATAACGCAGCAGAAAACAGAACGAAACAAAAAAGATTTGGAGAGCAGCTAACCGCAAAAAGGGAGAAATCAATTTGTACTTCCATTCATCATTTAGAGAGTAAATTAACGCGCTAAACACTATTTCCTATTGCTTTAAATGCGATCTGGTGAAAGAACCTCGAGTGCATCACTGCCGCATATGCAACAAGTGTATTATCAGAATGGACCATCACTGCCCCTGGGTAGGCAATTGTGTGGGTAAACTCAATCATAAGTACTTCATCCTCTTCTTGCTTTATGCGACAGTACATCTCCACTAAATTAGATTGGTTTGCTTATCGTTGCAGTTACATTCACTCTTGACTGGCTGAACGGTGAATTCTACGCAAGCCAACACAAACATGTTCATTATTACACATATTACTTCGCTTGCATCACCTCTTATATGCTAGCTTCCTCCATCGGCTTTCTCTTCGTTACTCAAATGTTAACCGCCTGCAGGAACATCACTACTCTTTAGTCTTTCACTGATGGGATATACTAAAAGGTACAATTCCATATATTCAGAATCCTTTTCATACTTTTAGCTATATGAACAACCTTCGATAAATTTTTGGATCTTCTAACTGGCTGCTTCCAACTGACCCCTTCCCAAATGACAGTCCTTTAATAAACGGAACCATTGATGTACTATGATTATATATATATATATTTGAAATTATTTTCTGACATGGGAAACTAGCTCGAGAAGGAATACAATATAAAGGAGAAGCCTATGAAACTGCCAGGTTCATACTCTTTCCTGCGGTTCATTCACCACCCCACGGAAGAATTGTCCCTCATAATTGTAAAATCTCCCCATAAAGCCACACCCATTTCCTCCACTCTGATCCTACCCATAAAGTAAATTAAGCAACTAAGTGGCGATAGTGTGGCAATTTGTCACAAATGCCTTCCATTGGCTTTAGTAAAGCCCAAATCCTAGACTCAGATGCGTATTCTCATGCATAAGATACTTAAATCCAGCACTGAATTAGGTAGATGCTTTTTTTATATGGGTAGAATCATGCTGTGGTGCGAAGAAAAAAGAGGAATTTCGTGTATATCGCCGGAGTAACTAGAGCATGGAAAGCCGCATTAGAAGTCCAAGGTATTCATTTCGGGAATAGCGCTCATTAACTTCTTGCATTGTGTATACGAGGGGGATGCGGCAGTTAAAAAAGGCGATAAAACAGTTAAGAAGGAAAACTCCATCAACAAGTCAACATTAAGTTCCACTCAAACAAGGATAAATGAGAAATTGAAAGAAAAGGGAACTGTTAACGAGTCATTGCCGCAGGAGATAAAGCTATTTTTTCAGCCAAAAGATAAGAAGTAATACTACGAAAGCTACTACACGATGGAAAATAAACTTACTCAATCGAGTTTTTGGAGCATCATTTCTGAAGGATTAAGATAACTGCTTCTCAATATGATAAGCTAGGATCCTGAAAAGCGTATCGATCTTGAGACTATCGTCGATATCCCCTATTTCATGGAGTCCTACCAATTGAGGCTATATTCTACTTTGTCCGATAATTTGGAATCAATGTCTCCGAAATAGGCTAAGATATTCATGACGACCCTATAATTATTAGTAAAAGAAGGACTCACTATCGAGCAATGCCTCATGCAAGATTATTTTCTTCCAGTGCTATGCTCTATGGTTATTTACAATCCCAATGAAGGCAAATAGAACGATTACATCTTGCCTATGGTGCTATCGATACTAGTAGAGGTCGATAAGCCACCCATCGACATTATCTGTAACGGGTTCAAGAAATCGCATGCTAAAAATGTACCAGCCTTGCGTTTGGCTTTGAGCAAAAAGATCAGACTGCTGCAATTATTGCCATCTGAGTCTTTTGATTCTATTATATCCCGTGCGCTCTTCAGCAGGTTGCTATCTATTCTAATGAGAGTTTTGAATCTGAGTTGTTGATTGAACTGGCCCTCCTGAGTCTTCCCTTCGCCATGAAAAGTATTAAGCAAGCCAACTACCGCAAGGAAATCGAATTTCTTCTGATAAACAAAATACTGATGCCGGCTGGAGTCAAGGAGAGTGTGCTGCTTGATGGACTCAAATGTATGATATTTCTTGTTAGGTAGAACCTGATCACCTCCCCAGCCAAACTTTAGGGTCTCATCTATGACCCTCTTAAGTTTGGCATTGAGCTGAACCTACATATACTTTACCTCTATGGACTCATGATCGATTGCTTCCCACCATTATAATTGCTGTAAAAGATGATGCCCAAACTAAAGATCTACCTCAATGAGCTGGAGATATTTGATGAAATCTTTGTTGTTGCCAAGAGATGTGTTGATCGTATCCTTGAAAGACTTTACGAGCAACGCAAGATCACTCCACACTAAATAGCTGAATTTTAAAAGGGTTAAAATTACTTTTAGATGAAGGAAGACCCGACAGCCACAGAACCAAACGCGGAATAAATAAAAGTCATATTAAAAAAATAGATTGAGAAGCATGACATCGAAAAACTGAAATGGACCTTTGCTATTCTCTGATCCCTCGTTCGTAGTTTAATTAAAATCTTGAATGCGATAGCATAGAAATATAATATAATAAGAAGATTAGTTATATTTAATATCCTAGTATTAATCCATTTTCGATAAAGGGTGAGACCTTTTTATGATGTTGATTTTTACTCAATCGTTGCGTGAAGTTGCGATTGAATAAACCACTAAATTTTCAAAAAAATGGTTTTATAAAGTCCTTCAATGCTTATTTCATTAATGCAGGCACATTCTTTATGAAAAATACGAGCCACTATTTTATATTCATCATGATTTTTAGTGAATGAACCTCTCCCCAGCCAAAATTATGTCTCTCAGAGAATGAACATCTCCACGAATGATCTATCTCATTTTATCACTATCAGACTGCTTTTTTGAGGACACACTTTCTTCCACTCGCTTGTCGCAGGAGTAAATGCGGTTTGGTCTCACTTTTGATTCCTCTTTGATAACTATTGGCTCGATCTTCTCCACTTGCTATGGATTGGCCTTTACTTATTGTGCTTTTTCCTCCCCTATTTCCTTGAGAGACTATATATACTGTTCGAAAGTTTCTGGACTTTTAATGTTGTTTATAAACCCCATCCACTTTTTTTAAACTTCCTCCTCTGATTCATACCTACGCATAAGCTCTCTGAGAAAGGTGCGGGTTTGCTGAGGATCGAGAGGGGGAATGGGTTGTGGCTGCGGACTAAGAACTTGATTAATCTCTTCAAGGTCGACGTTCAAGGAAAGATGTTTGAAGAGGCCTCTGCGGCCGGTGCGCAGTTTGGATAGGAAGTCAAGGCTGGTGTACTGCTCACCTGGCAGATCTGACATTATATTTATTTAAAGAAAATGATTTGATTATTATTCTGTCAGTCGCGCCGCTATTATTACTAACACCACGCATAAAGAATAATACAAACAAATTGAGTTAATGGACACTTCATAATCCAGTTCTTATTTGAAATTAAGCTAAAAACAAATAACAATTATTATCTTATATATCAGCAATATTAATTGACTATGCCTCAAGAGAAAAATATTTTAAAAATCAATTGTAATCAAGTTAAAATCACAGCAGATCTTTTAGATTTTTTATTACCTCCAAATTTTTGCATTTCGCTGAAGCGGGGAACTTAAATGTCCAAGGATCCAGTAAAATAGTTAGACTCTGGCTCAATTTTATTGCTGCATTATGTATTTCCTATTGATTTTTAAAATTATTTTGAGTTATCCAGTTTGGTTCTAGGGTGGGTCGGGACAAGAGTTCCATGAGATTTTGCTTTCATTAAGGCTACAGCATAAGATTGCATGTTCTGTGGGTGATTTTGGCCTCGATGAGGATGCACATTATGAGAGTAAAGATAACTGCCGTATACAAGCCCTCCATCAGTTGGTTTCGTGTTGGCTCTTCCATAGTTTTCAAAGGGAGGCTTTCCAAAATAAGTTGTAAAGGCACTGTTCGGAATCCACCTTGTAGTTTGCTTGAACTAAATATCATCAATAATACATTCTCAATAATTTTAACCTGTTCGCCTTCAGTTAGTTCGTATTCTTGCGGTTTCACCTTCTAATTACTCTGTCCATAGGATTTTTGATGAATTGGCCTCGTCTACACATCCTTTGCTAATTTAGAAGCATTTTTCTGATTTTATTAAATCTTGATTTTTTTATTGAATTTGACAGTGGAGTCGACACTATTTCTTCTCATTTGTCTTGAGGACCCTTGGTCTTGAGCATATGATTTCTTATTTTTTAAACTTTGATTTTGATTTTCATTTTGAATCCTTTAAGGCAATTTCTGTTGCTTTTACAACATTGCTTTCTCCTCTTGATAGTTTTCCTTCTTTTCCAGTGATTTATTTCTTTGCTTTTCTCGTTGTGGAACTCTTTCCTCAATGTAGTTATCTATCTTTTTAAGAACATCAGGATTCGCTTCGATGCAATGATTATTAAAATTAACAAAGCTTTATTGTGACTAGCTCTTCCAAGGATTTTTTCCGATCATGTTAAGATACGCTTAGGAGGTTTCATGAAACTTTTCATTTTTTTTGAATGAGTGTTTTTCAAATCCATCGACATCCCATGTCAAAATTTCGAACATATTGGGATCTTCCTTGCGATTTTTGGTTGCTTTCCCGAATATGGTATCGGGAAAATAGATGAAGCAGGAATTGTTTTATTTGAGGTCTTTGTTCTAAATATTATCCATTTAGAAATAATGATAATATTCGATTTTGACAAGTATAATAAAAGGATCTGGAGATATATCAATAATAGCTATTTCACTTCCAATAAATTATAAAAATATCCATCACTTGATTATTTTACAACAGTTGTCCATGTTCTTACACATTGATTTCGTACTGAAGATTAAGATAGTTATCTAAAACACTGCAAAACTGAAATGTTTTTAGGATTTTACTATTTTTATTTTATAGGAATGTCAGTCTTAATTTATAAATTTGGAACATTGCATAAGAATATATCATTATTATGAGTTCAAACATAGTCCTCTCCCAGCATTTCTTACGAGATATCTATCTCTCAAAACCAACAGAATATCGATAGCCCGTGCTCCAAATTCTAGCCTTCGAAACAAGCGAGCAAAATCCTAAATAAATAATGTAACACCATCCTTATTAAGAATACGGCTATCTGATGGACTCAATTTCTTCGATGCCACGCTCATTGGCCCCTACTAAATCAAGGGGCCAAAAATTATAACTAGTCCTTTCGCTACATATAACGGAGTGAGTATGGAGTTCAGCAAATATGGCGCTATAAAAATCCTTGATTTTTTTAGTAAAATCGACGATACTAAAATTTGTCGACTGAAAATGATGATTCGCAAAATTGTTGATGCTGGACACTTCGATAGAAAAATCAATAAGCCTGAAGAATTATCCTTTTATGTTCAGTTCAATAATCTTTTGGAGGGAAATAATCCGCCTATTAGTTTATTAACATAAGCAAATTAAAAATTTTAGGGTTACCTTCCCAAATTCGATGGACAACATTCGCACTCTGTGGAGATAAAGATCTGTGATGATGATGAATATGTACAGGAAAATGTCGTGGCTAACAAAAATGAGAAAAAGGGGCAGCCAATTTCTATTAGTAAAGAGATGCAGATTTTGAATTACTGCAAGAATAGGAATCCAGATGAACCACTCACCTATCGAGATGTTGTGAATGGAGAAGATGGCTTCTTTATTGGTCGTTTGGTGAGATTAAAACAAACTTTCAGGTAAAGCAAAGATGGAAGTCTTCCAATGATTTCACTGGGATTTCTCGATTCCAAAGGATAAATTATGAGGATAAACCTATTGGGTAAAACAGCAGTTCGAGAATAAAAGCAGCTAAAAAAAGGAAAATGCTATTACCTGAAAGGACTTGAGGTAGTCAATTTAAAAGGAAGTTCTTACATAAAGCTGAGATAAAAAGATTACAAAATGCATATCTTAAACTAACAGAGCATAACCAGTCAATACGCGGAATAATACTATCACTGGGAACACTAATATGACTATATTGATAACTAAAATGTCGATGTTATTGGAATTGTGGAGGATATCGAAGAGAAAACATTTTATGGGGTCAAGGCAGTTGGAGATGGGACTTAATCCAAAGAAGTCATTCGAGTAGTTATTCGGAATAAGTTTAAAACTGTCAAGATTAGTTTCTGGTCTGATCAACTCAAAAATTTAGCAAAATATAATCTAAAAAAAGGAGAAATTATCATTATCCAAGACGTTAAAAAAAAGAAAATCGTGTTCCTAGATTTTTCAACTGAATCCAATCTCCTCCGACTTGAGCCAGAAAGCGAACTATACATCAAATTTTTTCATTTTCTACCCGAGTATCACGAGTACCCTCAACCGATAAACATTAGTGAGATTTATGCAATTCAGCAGCTCGATCGATTTAATACTAAAGTTCATACTATATAGTAATTATCTTATAACATAGCGCCTATCTTGCTAGAATTCAATAGGATAAACTCATATTAAAGGTGTGTGACCTCTGCAAAAAGAAGATCAACATAAATTCTCAAAAATGTTACTAGTGTAAAGGAAGTGTGATGAGTTTTAAGTATAACACTTCGATTGAAATCAACGACTACAGCGGATCCATGACTTTGACTGTTTTCGATAATGTAGCTGAAAAATTGTTGGGAGTGTCTGCTCTCAGATTAAAGTAAATGAAGTAAAATATGGAGGAATACTAAAAATTCATTGATAGTAAGATATGCTCACCTTTCTACATTGGAGTATAAATAAAAAACTAAAGATTCATCCTCCGAAGTGTGGAATATCTCAACGACGCAGATATTGTGAGCTGGTGCCAAGGGATCGTGAAACAAATCGTAAAACTTTCAGCTGTGGAGTCAGAAACCACAGAATAGAAATCGATATGATTGGTCAAAAATGATGATTTGCAGTTATATCAGGATTACACTTTTATATAATCGCTTTGCTTTACGGATAGAGTATTAAATCTTTCTTTTTACATTTTATCCAGTTTTATTTGCTTATGGCGTCTCCTTCTACTTTGGTTGTATTTCTTATTTTTGGTATTTCCATCGTCTATGGTGTTTTAACTATGCTTCACTGGACTTATTCTTCCTTTGAAGAGGTTTTGCCGATAGGTATCAAAGAACTATTGATCCATCTCAGTAACATGCCGCACGAGATTTACCTTAAGTTTAGAATATTTTGTTATCTTTTAGTTGAATTCATTCATTTTGTCACAACTGATGTCGGATTTCACCTTCAATATGTTCTTGAGCAATCGAACATTATTCTCAGAGAGGGATAACTCCCTCTGTCTCTACAAATAGTCATTTTTTAAACTTTTTTTTCGCGGCTCCTAACTTTCCCCCACTGGTATATATCTTGACTATTTGCGTTCAATATCAAAGATAGATTTAATCATCTTCAAATTGACGCTTAATCGGTGGTCCTACATAAATTTATTTCTGTCCGTTTGGTTTAGAAGAGAGAGATAGTTTTTGTTGTGCCGATTATCGATGGTGGACTTCGTATTGAGGATTTTATAGTAATGGGACGTGCGATTAAGAATATCATCGTGGCAGCCCGTTCTGCAATTTTTTATTAAAGGATTCATTGTTCACTTATTATTATCTTGAAAGAAAAGATTATAGAGAATATTTGGTTTCAAATATGATAATTAGTCGAACATTCGAAGATAAGCTTTTCTTAAAGATAAGCACATTATTTTGATCAAATAAATTCTCCATATTTGATATATTAATTTACATTAGCGAAGCATAATCCAATTTGGTCCAAAAATCAGAATATATGAAGAGTTTATAAATAAATTAGCCTCAATTTCAGAGGATTCCCATATTTTGATGGATTAGATCTTTCGTAGTTGAGACTAGAGCTTGCAGTTCACAAAGATATTTATACAATTTCATCAACAATTATTGAATTTGACAGCTGGACCACTAATATAACTTTTATTAATGTTGCGAAATAAGCATAAGTTTTATGAACTTACATCCAAGGAGCAATAAGATAGAAAAGTCAATGATATCTACGAATTGATTAATCAGCAGGAGAGAAACATGGCTTCGATACTTTAGAAATATTAAGATAAACGACATTACAGTATATAGGAGCATCAGCTTAAAACATTAAATACAAATCGAAGGTCAGGTCGTTCCCTAACAAAGCCACGCTGTTCTGGCTCTAATAATGTATCGCTACTGCTTCCACAAATTGTAAAATCCTCAGTCTAAACATAATCTAGAATAAAGAAACATAAAAATCAGCACTCAAGTCGATATGAAAATAATCCTTACTTTTTTTAATCCGTTGCTCCCTAAGAAAAGAAAAGAGCAAAAAGAATGATCTAAAAGGCTTATACTTCTGATAAATCAAATAAAGTTAATGTTAGAATCAAATTTGATCCTGAAAAAATAAAAAAATAACAATCAAAACTCGCATAATCCAAAGTATCTTCGAAGGCCATCAAACTAAAATCATAAATTTAAAGTTTAAAAAATTCAGGCCCTGTCGCCTCCCTTCAATAAAAAAAAGAGCTGCCAGTACCACTGAGCTACTTCAAACATGTGGGAGATGAAGAATAGTCCAGCAGTGACGAAGGAGATGTGCCTTTGGCCTACTACGAAAAGGAGTATCGAAGAATGATCAGATAGCAATGTTTATAGGAAACAAATTTTCTCTATTTCAGTAAAAATGAGTAAATGAAGGACTGGACCGAGAATCTCCTTTTGCTGTTTGAAAAGCATGATAAAGAGCTGTCTTCTCTGCGAAAAAGATGCAAATACCTCAATAGATTCGACAACAACTATTTTTCCATTGATATATTTTACGATTCCTGATTATGTCATTATCGTTATAAGAGCTTACAATTGACACTGATTTTATTAGAATACCACTTTTAGAGTTTTAGGCATTCTAAAGGATATTTAAGTTAAATATAATTATAATAATCAAATCCTCGACATGAGACCATCGGGTACGAACTCAGAGGGGTTTTCAAAAACTAAGTCAATGGTCAACCATCTCTATTATGAATTCATGGTTTGTCCAACAAGCAAATACAGTCAAAAGCAACGCAATGAAAGAGCCCCCGTTGAGGAATACAAAAGTGTTATCACGAGTTCACGATATAGACACAAAGAGAAGGAGATTGCTGAGGGTTTTAACTTGGTCCAATAAATCATCAAAGCCACAGATAACTAAATCTTTTAAAACTTCCAGAATTAATTTATTTACGGCGTTGATATGTAAATTTGGAGGAAGGGCAGAATCAAACCAGTTGTTGTGTTTATGGATCAGAATTTTCCCAGTCTGCTGTGGATCTCTTCCAAAACTAAAGCTTTTCTCTTCGATTTGACCTATACTACCATTTCAAGATCAGACTACGAGATAGAGTTCCTTTCCGGCGTGAAAAACATAATAATCCTGCAATACTTCGAAGAATCAATTCCAATTCTCTTCAGATATGAAAATACTGATATGGTCAACAAATACTTCTAACTGTTGAATAGATATATCACTTATAATCGAATCACGCACTCCTACCCTCCCTATTTCTCACGGATTATTAAACTGTACACCATGGAAGAAGTCAAAGACAGTATTTATCGCAAAAAGAAAGTTTAAGACATTTTGAAAGTTTCAGAATCCATTGGAATGACTGATTATTTGCAAAATAAAACCATTCTGGGTTTAATTATATCCAAGAAAAAGCAACCAGCCAATTAACTCTTAGAGACAGAGTTAACTGATATGTAGATATCCGATTTTTTCCGAATTTCTCATTGCAACTAAAGTCTGAAAGACATCTTCTAAAAGTTCTCAAATGAAAAACTCGAAACCAAATTAGATTATTTGGAATATAAACTAAAAAAGAGCGATTTCTTGCGATTTTTAGAAGAGGTGCAACTCTAAACAAAATAGTTCATATTCTAAATCAGTGAGGAAACCAAAGACAAGCTGAGTTTTTACGACTTCTGTGCCTATCTATAAAATAATAAAGATAACTATGCGGCGAGCGTCGATAAGTTTAACGAGAATTTACCAATCACTGATTACTACTGCTATTCTTCTCACAATACGTATCTAACTGGTAATCAACTCACCAGTGACTCCAAAATAGACAGGTATCTATAAGATTTGGAGGGTGGACTGAAGTGCGTGGAGATTGACGTGCATAATGATGGAGAAAGACCCATCATTACTCATGCTTTTAATGATAAATCCTTCTGCAAGCCTATTGATTTCGAGTAGACCATCTCCCAAATCGGTAAATTCTGCTAAAACCATTCCGACCACTATCCAATCATCCTCTCCATTGAAAACCACGCAAAAGATGAAAATCGTTACAAAATGATGAATATCCTTCTCAAATATCTGAATTAAAAGATATTTTACATCGATAAATACCACGCCAATGATGAGGCTAAGATATGTCGAACCCTCGCCGAGCTGAAGGGCAAAGTGATAATAAAAACTGATGCAAAGATGAAGGACATCATGGATTTTAAGAAAAAAAATCAATTGACTGAGTTGAATTCAATCAAACTATCTTTGAAGACAAGCAGTCCGACATTCCCGAGTTCTACCTATACTATAAGGTTTAATCGCTTTTAAAAATATGTTAAGGAGCAGTAGGAGAGAAAAATTATCTTTTAAATGAAGACCCCGAAGAATTTGTTTCTGCCCATTGCTGAAATGACCAAGATTACAGGTCTGTTCAAATCAATCAATGGAATATAAAACAATGAATCAGGAGGGTACGAATGCACGAGTCTCACAAGTGAAAAAACAGAAAAAGTCAAGGAGGAAAAGCTGGTGGATTATACAAAGAGAAGTTTCTTGAGAGTGTACCCTGTGGCCACATAATTTGCCAGCAGTAACTATAATCCCCTTCCCTCTCTAAAGTCCGGAGCTCAGATTATTGCGCTGAATACTCAAACTAAGGATAATCATGCTTGGCTGATGATGAGCTATTTTACTGCTGGAAGATTAACCATTCCAGCTAAATTAGGCTATGTCTAAAAGCCTCCTCATCTTCGCTCGAACACTCCCAAGCCAAACATTTAAAAAACCATCTCAATTCAGATCTGTTCTAAAGATCAAGTCTCCATTAAGTTTTTTGGGACAGATGCAGATATGAAGAGAAACAAGAGTTTATCTGCTTAATTTGTAGTCAGAGACCATCTTTAGGCATTTCTGATGTTTGCAATCGGAGAGAAACTAAAAGATTGCATCCCTTTGAGATTCATTCGAGGGGGGTATCGAGTTCTGGTGGCCAAAAACGAAATGTTTCGAGACTCGGGAATCAGAATCTTAATATTTATCGGCATTAAAGAAAACTAATTCTGATGCCAGTAGAATCACGAATTAAAAATATGCTATTTTATTAAGATTGGAATATCCACAATCAGTTTGTAATATAATATTATAACAGTTCGATGCCCAGTACTGATTACAAAGGAGAAGATAGCTCTACGTCCATCAAGGCGAGATTTTTCTATGTGGGAGTATTCGCCCTATTGCGCAGAAAGGAGGAAGAGAGCCAGTCAAAGCCAGTCCGCCTTTCCCAAGACAAAAAGGCCATCAGATCGTGATGATGTGATTGATTCATCTGATAAATTCAAGAATAATTTGTCTAAGTCCGAAGGATTATTGAGGCACTTTCCTGAGTAATGCATGAATGGGTCTCAATATGGAGCAAATCCATCCTATTATATATATTTGCATTTTTAAATTTAAGAGATGGACGCACAAAAATCAGTCAATATCTGGTAGGAGGCTGCCAAATAAAAGAATAAGTAACTTGTCACAGCGTCTCTATAGAAAATTCTACTTGTCGTTGGGAACAGTTCTGTTGGTATGCGTGGGGCTATTTAGGAAAAACATCTTTCTTGAAAGTGGTTAAAAATGAGGCCGATTCGGAAGTTAAGTCCACATATCTGCTCGATTACTCCTATATCCGCAAGGGTCACGCTCGAAAATAACTGATTCACTGCTACGAAATCGCAACTAAAACTCAAAGTGAAATCATTCCCTCGCTCTTCACTAAGGATAATTTTGCAAACGTTACAGTAGCTATCTGTGTCGATCTCTCCAAGCCCTCAACGATAATGGACGACATTAGTGAATGGCTAGCCGTCCTCAAAAAATAGGTATAAAATTCAATCCATTAAAAAATTGGAATGCAATAGGTACCTGTTTCCTGACTTAGAAATTCGATGCTTGGCTGCAAAAGAGAAAGTAAGAGAATAGTGGTCACGAAGACAATAAATTGATAGTTGTTGGCCCTTTGAATATTATTATAGTGGGCTGCAAATATGATCTCTACTAAAAATATGAAACCGAAAATAGGAAATGGCTCAGCAAAGCTTTGAGATATCTCGCTCATGTTAACAATGCAAGTCTGTTGTTTTGTTCGACAAAAAATGGAGGTGTTGGAGCTCAGTTGAGATCCAGCATTCTTGAGCTGCTGTTTGATGATAAGGCCAAATTCATAGCACAGAAGGATCATCTAAAGCCTATTTTTATTGTTAGAAATCAAGACAGCCTAGCAAATATTGCAGTTCCTTCATCAGGTTCAATCTCAGGTCTGTAAGTATTGCGCCGTCAGATTTCCGGACTCTTTGGATCTGAATAATAGAAAAAGAAAGAGGGAATCGACATATCAAAATATTTTGAATCAAAGATAGATAGTCTTATCGAATCTCGTAAAAAGGTATAGTTATTATTATACAGGAACTAGCCAAGATTTCTAAAAGTTTAAACAAAAGGAATGTTGGATGATTAATCAATTTATATAATTAATAATTAGCAGTCTTCAGAAAATGGGCTTAACTTCAATACATTTAACATGAGACTTCGAATTTAAAACCCCCTTCTCCCCAACAGCATATTCTTAAAGATATGCCATCTTATATAATGGTTGGTAGTTTATGACATATAATTATTTGTCATCTATAACATGAACAAAGAAGAACCTGTATTTTGCATTATCTATAACTACAGAAGGCCTGAAGCCAGGCATAGAAGACAGCCAGACCCCTTTCCCCAGATAGAAATCGATTCAGATCAGTTCGATCCAGCAGAACCTATTTCGACTGATGATACGCTGCCGTCTTAAAATATACAACCAGGAGCAGATAGACCAAACCAAGGCCAAGAATGATTGTCTTTATAGTTTGCAGCATTGATCGCTAAACAGCATTGAAGATTGACCTTTATTTTCCAAATGAGTAAAGGCTTCACGCATATAAAGAATCACATAATAGTGATATAATGATATAAATGATAATAAAGCTCAAGAGTATGATATTATAGAATAGTAATAAAGTACAAGTATATATGGCCACATCAAATATATTGCCACATCAAATAACACACTCTCAATATAATTATGCATCTAATTCATAATTTAATGGAGATTCATCAAAGACGGGGCTTTGCTGCCAACACGTCCTTTATCTTGCTCACTAATATTTGGGAATCGTTTATTTTAGCGTTCAATTCGCACTCTCGGGCTCTCGTGAGGAAGTTCTAAATATTTTCAATTATACTTGGTAGGGATGACCACTTACTAACTCTGAACGCACGTATTTATCCGGAATACCGAAAGAGTCAACGAGGCCTGCAATCATAGGACGCAATTTTTTCAATAAATCTTCCTTTTGTATCTGTAGCTGAGCGAATCGAATAGGGCAGATAAATCCTCCCTCGATAATAGGTTAGGCCAATCTATGGATTTGGTTGATTGCAAACAAAGTGCAAATATCGTTTAGCAAGCCTTTGATTTCTCCATTCTGTTCTTTGTCTATGGCATCAATAAAGCTATCAACCATATAATAGACTCCATGCAATTGAGCTAATTGCTGCAGTCTTAAGCCGATCTTAAAGTTAATGATATCTACCTAGTGTTATCCAGGCTGTTTATTGGCAAATCGACGAGTGACCACTGTCAAAACATGATGGATTGATTTCAGCAAGAGGGTACGTAGTTCATGTGTTGTCCATTGCTTTTCACCATTAAATTTGATATTAGCTGCCTCACTAAATTTGGCCAAATACTGCACACTATCACTTAAAGGTGAGCCTTTGAGCAGATGACCGTAGCTTTTGAGAATATATTTAGCAGTTTGCAGATACATTACAGTGTTCTAGCCTTCATGAGTGTTATTTGGGGCATATTCGTTTAGCAGTTGAGGTAGACCCGAGTAATAAGAAGTACCATGCCCTCCAAGTGAGCGTCGGCAAGTTTCAATACCCTAGTGAACAATTTCACTGAACAAACTTTTGCTAAAGGACAAGTTGGAGTGAGTTTCCTCAAGCAGTGAGAAATCATTGCCCAAAATATTATTGGAATTACGCTCGCTAATAAGTCTAATTCTAGTGCCAGCCACAGCAATAGCATAGTACTCTGCTATCCTCGATATAATCTTATCCTGCTGGGCCTGATACTCAATAATGGGTATTTCCTGCTTCTTGGCATCGCGAAACTGCTTGCGATAAAAGCTATATCTCGCTGCGATGATGATTGCTTGGGCATAAACTTTCGGTATGGCACAGGAAATCAGTTATCTCACGTGCATCATAGTTCCATGAGCTACTCGAGGATCGCCTAATACTTTTATGTCTCCGGAGTTGCTGATTTTAACATATTTGTTCAAAAGATTATCCTTGGGCACTCTGATATTATGCAAGAGCATATAACCGTTCTATTTTGCATGAAAACCGATTTTAGGACCGATGTCACCACCCTCGATTCCGGGTAGCCAGTTGTGATCGGAATCCTTTATCTGGGTTATGAAAGGATAGACACCATAGTTTTTACCTTTGACAATAGTTTGAGCAAACACCATTGCGTAAGTAGCCAAAAAAGAGAGTTATCCAGGCCAATACTTAGCAGAACTAATAGTAGGCGAATTCAATACCCACTCTTGAGTTTTTTCATCGAAAGTGGCAGTAGTTTACAGACTGCGAATATCGGATCCATGCCCAACCTCAGTCTGAGCATAGCAACCAACAATTTCATAGGTTTTGCACTTCTCCAAATAAGTGTTTCTGTGTTGTTAGGTGCCCATCAGGTCGATGTACTTTAAAAACATGCCTGCGTGGGCTGTGCCTGGCTGCTGGTGAGGATTTACCAAAAGAGTATAAATCAAAGGAATATGGGAATGAACTGCTTTGCCTTCCTTTTGATTGTAATTGAACACCATTGGTAGATATTTGTATGTGTCTTTAATCAGTTCCAGCCGACTCTTGTTATAAATGTTGGGCGTGTAGTTACCAATAGGAGCAGATTCAAGATACGCACGCATGCTTTCGTAGAACTCCCGACCGTAAAGAAACTCAGATAGCTTTGCCACAGGGAGTGAGCTTTTTTTACGTTCGGCTTATAAGATGGGCTAGATACTCATTCTGTAAATAATATGATGTAACAGGATATATCTTTAAATTAGATCAATTACGAATCAACTATGCAGGAGCAAAAGGTAATAAGGTAGTACTATAGTCATTGACGTATGAACGAAAGATAAATATAACTATTAGTCTCATATCACGCCTCGTATATTCGGACAATGGCGCCTTCTTCTCCCGAAAAACTGACACAGGGTTTTAATTTCCTCAATTCCTCGTTGGATAGCTTCAGCGGCATTTAGAAAGTGCTATCAAAAAATCTGCCCTTTTTCCTGAAAATGACTTGAGTTTTATCTCCATTCGCATTTGGATCAAAAACCACTTCTACCTCTATCTTGTCTCCCTCACCAAATGTAAACCCCTATATATTGAATGGCATACCACATTATCCGTGCGATCATATTTTGCATCTTTGTGATGATAAGACCACCCTGCCGAACTAATCAGGTATGCCCCTTTGCTCAGCTAGTTTATCTTACGCATACCTGCAACTATAACTGTGGCTGGATTGCAAATCCCTAAAAATATTGCAGTTATCTGAAAGATGAAGGCTAATGATTTCATGCGGACGATCTCAAACCCAACCTTGTTGTGGCTTTCCGAGACCGCCCCGCTGGCGATAGCCACAGGCCGCGAGGGAGAGTTATGGATATATACTGCTTCTTTTTTATTGTTGTCATCAAGTCGTATATTTTAATGTGTGGTATCCTTCGAAAACTAAAAGAATTTCTCCTCAATTGTAATCTGTTTGCTTTCTGTATATTTATGGATTTATGATTTAAACTTTTCCATTTCGCGCTCATCGTCCCACCGATGATCGTCCACCTCATACTGTAACAGTTTAAGAATACTGTTAATGACCATGCCCACATGCCTGATTGATTTTTAGAGTAAATCTGATATCCACTTTATTTTAGTTGTGTCCCGCTTCTATTGGTCATAGAGCTATCTAATTTCAGGCATTACTTAACGATTTAACCTGTTGCTGGACACTTTCCTTAGCCTCCTAATCTCATTCTTCTATTCTATCCTTTTCACCGAGCATTAGAACTGTGATTTAATTTCAGCAACATTGGCATTGAACACCTTCACCATTTTAACTTCAATGGCTCGCTCTATTTTTTCTCTCATGGTGGTAAGATACAGAGCAATGTTTAGATTTGGGTTATCCTCGATAATGTTAAGCATGGAGCCTGAGAAATAATCCTCTTTGTGAACCCATTTGTGATTTTTATGTAGCTTAAGACACTCCTTGCATAGTAACAGATTGTTTTATGTCTCACATCTTGGCTAGCTGCAGACAAACTCGATAGGCTTATTGTGCAAGTAACAAGCATCTATTGCCACATCATCAGCTGATTTCTACCACATTTCAGAAACACCTTACCGTGGCCGGCAACAAATTATGGGCATATTCGTTATAATTATAATATGATCGGAAAAGCCTTTTTCGCCATATCAACCTCTTTGTGATCTTTCTAGCAAATGATTATAAGGTGACACGTGCTCTCCACATTTCGATTATAAATTAACAAATCTTGCCTTATATAATCGCTATATTTAACTAAATGTCAGTTCAGGGCTACAAGAACCTTGTCAGGTCCACCCTCTTCACAGATGACTGCTTTCAGCCTCTCCTCAAAAAATCAGATGAGTACCGCAGGATTACGCAAATATCTATCGACCACTTCCAATCGATGGTTAAAAACTTCGAATCGTCAGAGCAGGGCTACAATAAACTGCTCTTTGATTACGATCAGGATATTTAAACTAACGAAATATACGTCCCGCAGTACTACTACTAATATGTTCAACTGTATAGAAACATTCTCAGCGAGGAGAGATCCTTCAGTGAAAAACTAACCAACAATTTCAAGGAGCTCTGCTCGCTCTGCCACAACTTATTCTCCAATTTTTCGAACCTGATTCTCGGTTTTCAGGGTTCTACTCGCAACTATAAGTCTCACGAGCAGATTTTGTTCGAGCTGAGCAAAAAATATTTTAGAACCCACAAAAATATGGTTGAGAATATTTAGTACTATAAGGTGTCGTTCACGGATGTCAAACTCATTTACAACGCCGATGAGAAAAACAAGAGATTTGCTGTTTGCGAAAATAATTATAAAACGTTGGTAGAGGAACTGACAGCCATTGAGGAGAAGGTTGCACAAGTAACGGCAGAGAAGGATGACATTGTTGAAGCCTATAAGGATATTGAAAAATAATTCATCCTAACTCTGAAGGCTATTGGAAGCAAGCTTATTGCTCTTTCACGTTCATTTATGTTCGATTTTTGCCAAATGCAAAAGAACATCAACACCTACCTGGCCGAAAAAAAGTTTACTTTGGAACAAATATAACTCAAAACTTTCTTTTCAGCAGACTCGCCCTTTCAGGATAGTGAATACTATGATGTTGAGATTGATATAAAAAAATGCGACATCTTTCCTGCTTTTGTCGTTTACTATAAAAACATTAAGGAGGAGTACTATCCTCAAATTGGAAAGTTGTTAAATGGATATTTGAAATCCATGGAGGCAAAGATCGACCATCGAAGACAACTCAACAAGAAAATTATGGAGTTTACCTCCAACTACATGAAGGTACACGAGAAGATGGCCTATTCCACCTTAAAGGAAATTATTGCTAACTTTTAGAAGGTCAAGAAACGGTTGTCCTAAATATTTGGTAACAGGTTGTGCAGCTTCCTGAAGTCGATTAACTCTATCTTTGAACTGTCAGTGGGCATTAATTAAAAATTGCTGAAGCGAACCACTTCGAAGCTGAAAAGCATGGAGGTTTACATTATCTAAGAATCCAAGCTCCAGGATCTGTTTATGAAATAATTCAAGTCTAATCTTGAAAAATTTTTAAAGAAGAAAGAGATCAAAAAAATTGTGCAACCTGATAAATAGGTGAATGAATTCACTGAAGAATAAGCTTCGACGGTGGATTTAGATAGCTTTAGGACTGAGGTCACGGGACAGGCAGAGTACGTAATGCACTTGATTGAGGGTTTCGTGGATAAGATGAAAAAGAATTATGACCAGCTAAAATTTCAATACAACGCTTTGGTGAATGATATCTCCGTTTCGACCAACGAGTTCTATTCCTTGTGCTGCGAATATCAGGAGTTGTACTTCGGAGAGGAGGAGTTCGTCAAGAATTTTAAGAAATATTAAATCGACATTGACGCCACTCTTAAAAACTAATCCAAGTTTTTTTTAGAAATTAATTTTGGAGCACTGCTGAGGGATGAGGCTGGGAAGATAACGTTCGATTCTGAGATGAACAAGGTGGAGGAGTTCAAGAAGCTAAAAAAACCAGTTTAGATTGACTTCCAGGAGTAGAATGCTGACAAAGTGGTCTTGAATTAAAAGTAACCCGCTCCTAAGAAGGACAGCGTTGATCTATAATCTGTTCCTGATGGTGACAAAGGCAGTTCCCCCATGAAGGATATTGAAACCACTCCCATTAGCATACCCAATGAAAGTCAATCCAAATAAAACCTAAAGAAATATGAGTAATTTCTCTTAACAAAAATCAGCTATCTTCCGGATGAGACCTTTTTAAAAAGCTTTTCCTGCGGACTCAGTGATAAGATCATCTTGACGGGTCGGTTGTATATCACAAATAAGAGGCTGGTCTTTCATTCCAAGTTTAATCGTAGTAACGTGTTTTTTGGAGACACCTTTATACAAATTCCCAAGAAGGATATAAGGAAAGTAGAAAAGAGACAAAACGTCATTGTTTTTGACAACTCAATTTCAGTGACAACAGTTAATGGCGAAGTATTCTTTACATCTTTCTTCTCTCGCAATGAGGCCTATGATTTGATTTGCTCAGCGATGGACATCAGCGCGGATGAATGTATGTTTGAACCTCTCTAAATGAAGTAATAATAGGTGGACTAAATTGTGGAGGTTGCACTGGATGACGATATAAAATAAGAAACTCTACCAGAGCGCAGTGAAAAATTAACTCGGTTACTCAATGTCTTTTAATATAAAGAAATGCATCGTGCTGAATTTACCTTTGCTAACTTGAATGCCTTAAAATATTTTAAGATGTTTGAAAATGACCAATAGTTCAATATGAATCGCAGGAGCTACAAAAGTTTCACCTACTACATGAAGGACTGCCTTTAGCATAAGGATTATGACATTGGAGAATGGACGCCTAGCATCAACGAATTTCTCAATCCAGGTAAATCAAATGTAACTCAGCTAATCTTAAACACGGAATTCACGATTGCTTTAATAAAAGAATAACGTGTTTGGTTCCTGTCAGCAATTCTGGTATTCCGTTTATGCCGAAGCATGCCAAATCGGAATAAAGCCAGACTTTATACTTTATTTCCAAAGACAAATATATTATTGAATCAGTCATTCAGAATAGCGGAGTGCCCTACTCAGATTCCTTCAATATTAGAATCAGAAAAGTTATTGAGACAGTCAAATAGGGTAGTTAATCAGCTATATAGATTCCTGTAGAATGACAGTGTACTCCTTTGTCAATTTTGTCAGCAATCCAATGGTCAAGTCCATTATTTAATCAAAGGCCGCAGAAGAGACGAAGAACGCTTTTATTCGTACTGAAGAGGAGATGCGAAAATACATAAAAATGCTTTAAAAAAGTAGAGCCAAATTAATAAAAAACTAGGGCAGCGGTGCATAAAATAAATAGAACAACAACAACGAAGAATACTAAAAATAGATCCACTAACTGCAATAATCCGAATAAAAGCTGAAATCGTAGTTGAAGGCCACCAATTTGAAAATGTAGCAAGGGAAAAAGATACTCCTGGGGTCATTAGTGCTAAATATTCTGTTGATTTTGTTCCTGATCAGTTGATTTAAATTTGTTTAATTCTCATTATAATCATTGAGATGATAGGCAATAAGAACAAACTTAAAATAGAGATTAACAAAGCCTTGCAGACTGTTAATAACATCATCAAGCCCACTTCTGACGTTAAGCAGATACTATAAAATACCTACAAGGATATTAGCGTTGATAAGTCCGAGAGGCTGCTGGGTATGTCGTCTGTCAAATAGAGACCATGCTTGATTAAGAAACAAAACAAGAGTTTATCATTAGTTAGTACAATCGCGATCCGAAATCCAATAACTATCGTTCGCCTTACACCAATATCTATTACCCAGACAACAACGAGGAAGTATTTATGCCATCGCCCCTTCTCAGAGATTTATAAGACAAAGGAAATCTATTGTTTAACGAGTATGCAAGACAATATTATGGATAATAGGGATGCATTGCCAACTTTTATGTCTTTTAAACCGAGGAAGGCTCCAATTTCGCATTTTTCATCAAAAAGAGTAGAACTAATCACATTTAGTTTATAAGAGTCCCGAGTGCTATGGGATTTGGTGTTCATCCAATATTGTTTAGATCCGTGGTGATCCCGTAAAAAGCGTGGGGTATAAGTTGCAAACAACCATTATTTATTAGTTGAATGTTTTGAACTAAAAGACCAACGAGCTTTTATAAATATACGGTTCATCCAAGAAAAGCGTAATTGTATTAGTATCAAGAGAATGGAGTCGAAGAGATGGACACCAGAGTACTAAATGGATGAGTTTCATCTCATGATGACGGGCAGACTTGTGGAGGAGATGGAGACCATGATGAGACAACAGATTTAATACGTCTTTATTGCAAAAACTAAGGATATCATCTTCAAGACCAGGCTCATCAACACCAAGGATGAGGAAAACGATCGTAATAAAAGAGCAAAAGAGTTCGTCAAGATGAGAAATTAGAGCAATCGAGTCGTTGATTGAAAGTGTTAACATAATTATCATGATGCTAACAAAGAGTTACATATGACTCATGAATAGCTATTTCCCTAAAACATGAAGG
>Ga0302188_10000473_pt1 | contig 34203 bp, 32 predicted proteins | sample II_Bog_E2_1_FD_198783 | JGI IMG/M metagenome (GOLD analysis project Ga0302188, IMG submission 198783) | Peat permafrost microbial communities from Stordalen Mire near Abisko, Sweden - II_Bog_E2_1 | ecosystem: Environmental > Terrestrial > Soil > Wetlands > Peat | place: Sweden: Abisko...
ACCCCAACCCCAACCCCAACCCCACCCCACTAGTTTGAATAACAAATATTTAAATTAAATTAAATTGATTGAGCAATAGTTATATGCGAATGCTCATTTATACTTTTGGATTGCAAAGCTATTACCAAACTCTTCAGCAGAATTCATAATTATCATTCAACTTTCATTTCCATTTTGAAAAAAATAGTAATGCATATCCTATCATTTTGTATTGGCGTAAAAAAAATACGCCTTGCACAGTATGCTCTTCTGCTTAGGTTATTCGTCTAGCCAATAAAAAATATAGTCCTTACTTGATTTGAATATGTTGAACCAAATGAGCTCAGCTAGCACTTGATTCGGCTCATAATCTGATCCACGGTACTCCTTAGTTATGGTATCCACCGAATAGATTTCGGAGTTGAGCTATGCAGTAAACCCGCTATCTTCGTTTTTTTTAATTATTTAATAATCGTTTTCACCTTTCAATCTGGAAATGCTTTATTTTTTGCGTTTATTCCATTGTTGGTCTGCCAATCGCTGGTGGGCACCAACTCCTTCGACAACTAATAAAGGAACTGCTTTTATTGACTTCAAAGAGGCGGCGTATGAATGCTTTTTATTTATATGTTTTCCATGTTTATCTAAGGAATCGCACTGCTCATCACACAGCAAACATTTGACTTGAATGCTATTATTGACTTCCTCAATCTCAGCGTAGTGATACTGGTCCAAATGCACTTTGAATTCTAATTTACGCATGATTTACGAGAATGCTTGATGTTCTGGCCGCAGATCTAGCAGGGAATAATGTATTCATTGTGCAGGATATCATCTCCCAAATGCTCAGAAGTGGGTTATTTATACTAACAGCAAAATCTGCTTACATCAGTTTGGTTTCCCATTACGATCAATTGGTCGGTTATTATTGAATATAAAGATAATTTCAAAAATCAGCCATTGTGACCAGCGCCTGCTAAAAATTGATTATTTTAGCTTTTTTCAGCTGTGGACGCATACTAACACATTCCACCTTCGCTGTCTGAATTTAGGTCGAGAATTGCTAGAATTTTTATAGCCTTTATAATAATTATTACTGCTTATCCATAGCTACTCTTGAGCCCTGACTTACTCTACTGGCCTAAATAGATAATTATTCTTATTGAATCGTTTTCTAAAGTTATTGGCTGACCAGTATGGCTCTCTTCTCCACGTCCTCATATTTGGCCCAGCTCACCATGTTTTATTTATATCTGGTGAACCCTGCATCTAGGACTTGAGCGGTATAGTCGAGCATTCGCTGTTTAATGTGCATGTACTCCACATCAATATCATTTAAGAATTTAGACGTGTTGTCAAGGAAGTTTTGCAATTCAACGAGCGAAACATCAATTACTTACTTTACTCCTTTCAATTGTTGAATAATATTTACCAATCCCCCAGTCTGCTTCTACCAACCCCTTGATTATTTGCCTTCGGTAGCATATTAATCTCTGCCATAAGGAGATTTAACTCGACTGTTGCTGCCAGAGCTTATTTTTTCCTTAATATACTCATCTTTATAGTCTTTAGTTTGTTAGACTTTGTAAATCTGAAAAGCTGGCTTGGCAGGCATTTCCATTGACCGAGTTTCTATCTTTTCCTGAGCTGTTCTGAAATTATTTTCGCTTTTTAAAACAGTTTTGCTGGTATTTTAGAGTACATAATTTTTACCCATTGGTGGATTCTTTTCTTTTGCTAATAGTGTGTCTATGCCAGAGTTTTGAATGTCCTCTAGACTACTCTCACCCCTATAGTTAATTTTTTAGAATTGAGAGTTGTAGTTTCTTGATTGACTATCATTCAGTCCCACTTTTTGCTGGATGGGAAAGTGAGTATACTGAGATTAATTAGCATTCAATTTGGGTTTGCCCTGTCTCAGCGATCCCGTGATCAACTTGGTGGGAGTAAGAAAATTAACAACGCTTTCCTTCTCGTTAGCCATGATATAAATTCAATTTTAACTCTCCAGCAAGAAAGATAATGCATAATTAGCATGATTAAGGAATTGCAAATTGAGTTATGCAAGAATCATTTATTATCAGATCATAATGATCATAATTCTTAGAGAGAAATTTATATGTTCCATCCATGGATTTAAATGCTTTTGATTTGCCACTCCTTATAACAATTTGATTTATTAAGATATATAAAATGTTTACAAATTTGTTAAGAGTAGGAGTTAGATTGGCGCCCATTGCATTGCTTCCTTGGGCAACCAATCAAATGAACTGCTATTTTTGGAGCAAATCAGAACCAAAACTTCTTCGCAACAACTTATAGAATCGTGTTCATGTACAAGTCTTGGTTTCAAATTCGCCTTGCTAAGATAGAAATGATGTTATCCAACTAAGCAGTATTGAAGGTTATGCGGCGGCTGTATATGATGGCCATGGTGGATGGCAATTAGTAATCCCTCCCTAATATAGTCTCAACTCTGCTCTTAAATCTTGCTGAAAAAGCTGGACTAATTTTTGAAAGTAAATAAGTAAACAATCAAAGATACTGACGAGCTCATTAAAAAATCAATTGAATAAGCTTTTTTAGCCGTTGAGAAATAATTCTTGGACATAGCTACTCCAAGCTATAAATATGGTAAACCTTTTAATTATTATAGGCTTTGGCCGTGCTGCTCGAGTTGGCTCTTGCGCTCTTATTTGCGTAGTGCACAATAACAAAGTATATTGTGGAAACGCAGGAGATTCTCTCGGTATGCTCGTGCGTTCTGAATCTCCGATGGGCTTCGAATAGATCAACCGATTCTTGAATGCCGACAATCCAGAATAGCAATAACGACTCAAAGCCAGTTTTCCGGAAGAAGAAGACATCTTCGTTTGCAAAAAACCTAATAATACGAGTTGTTATGTCAAGGGAAGATTACAGCCTACTCGGTCTCTTGGAGATTTTAGGCTAAAATATCCACATTTTAATAACCCTAAAAATTATGGCAATTAGTTTGAGTATCAGTCTCCCATAAAGAAATACACAGGGCCTTATATCAACCCAATTCCTTAAATTCAAGTGTTTTAACTCAATAAATCACATAAATCTATAATATTGGCTTCGGATGGACTGTGGGACATGTTAGGAAAACAGGAAGTGGCGGAGGTCTTTAAAAGCAATCCAATTTCTACTGTCCCTTCTATTCTTATTCAAAAAAGTTTATAAAAAGCAGCAGAAGAGTCAAAGATTACAGTAGAGGAGATCAAGAAGATAAGAGAAGGGAAGAAGCGCAATATTCATGACGACATTACTATAGTAGTGTTGGACTTGTCGAAACAAGTCAAATGATTTGGCAAATGAATTTCATGTTGAATTAATAAATAATCATAAAATTTGTCTGATCGACAATCAAACTCTCATATGGCAACAAAAACAGGAATAATAAACGATTTGCGCATGCTGAATCACAAGTCAAAGAAGAAACACCCTGAGTGCCCAGCCAGGGTTAAGGCAATTATGAAGATGCTTTAGGATCAGCATTACCTGTAACATCCTCGCGTTGATTACATCGATAGCTATGATAGATTTGCTACCAATTAAGAAATACGATTGGCCTACCCAGAAAAGTATATTAAGTATGTGTAAGATTTATGGCCGAAAGCATCACATCGCATTGACCTCACTGTTCTCGATACATATTTCAACGAACAATCATAAAAAATTGCTAGACTTTCGACTGGAGGAGTACTTGATGGAATAGATCATATTATGAGTGGTCGCTGGAAAAATGGATTTTCCATTATTCGCCCACCAGGGCATCACTCCGGCTCTCGGAATACTATTAATGGGTTTTGCATTTTTAACAATGTCGCTATTGGAGCCAGATATCTGCAATCAAAGTATAAAACAAAGAGAATTGCCATAATAGATTGGGATATCCACTTCGGAGATGGTACTCATCAAATCTTTAAAGATGATGAAGATGTCCTCTTTTTTTCTATTCATCGCTACGATTACGGGTCGTACTACCCTTCTGGAGAAGCTGGAAATTATGTCAACTGCGGAAAGGGAGGAGCTGAGGGCACTAAGATAAACATTCCTTTAAATTTTTTAAATAAAAAGCGAAAAGAGTATCCTTTTCAGGCTCCAGGGGACAACTAGTACATCTATATCTACAATCGTATCATATAACCCATTCTTCGAGAGTTTAACCCAGAGTTTATTCTCGTCTCCAGTGGATTCGATGCAGCTAGGTATGATTACCTTGGAGGATTTACTGTTACTCCCAATGGCTACTTCTATATGATGAAAAAGATACTGTAACTTGAAAAACCGACTTTATCTGTGCTATAAGGAGGATATAATTATCATTCAACTGCTTAGGCTTCTTTAGCAGTTGTCAAAGCGCTACTCGGAGAGCAATAATTTCCAGAAACAGTTTAATTATTAAATTATTAACAATTGGGTGATTATTGTCATTTAGAGAATGAATATCACGAGCAACTTGATTCAATTATCGATCATCACTCAAAGTGGTGGAAGTGTTTAATATCTGAAGAACAGGTCAAATACACTGAAAGAATCAAAACCAATAAAGAAAAGATGTTCGGAGTGATCTAAGGGTCGCATGAAACTTCCTCTTCCTCCTCATAATCGTTGGAATAATAGGATAAGCCTAAAAATAAGGGTAAAAAGTAGTAGAAAGTATCGAAAGTAGTAGTGAGCGGCGAAGATGAGTAAATCAAGCGTAGAGAATAGGAAAGTACTACTCAATTTTATTTTGCAGGCGGGCATATTCAACGTTTCAAGAACTTTAGCGTCAACAATGAGCGCGTGCATAAGTGGGCCTATCCTCAAGAAATAGAGTTCTACTAAAAGCAGTTTCCCGAGCATTCCTTTACACCCAAATACTTCGGCCGAGCTGGATAATATATAGTGATCTAAAATTTACTATACCAGCAGAAGGACCATGTAGTTATGGATATCAAGCTATCTCGGATGTCAAAATATCCGAACAACTCGGAGGATAAAATTGAGAAGGAGAAGAAGAAAGAAGTTATGAGCACCTCTCATAAATATTCTTTTAGAATTGGAGGATTTACCACCCCTGTCTATAAGGAAGGTGGACTACTCATAACTGACGAGGCAGTTGTGAGGAAACTCCTTGCAAAGGTTATAACGACAGACAATAGAGATTTCTTTTGTGATTTTCTTAAAAAAATGGGAGATCAATTGAAAGAAGTCAAGAGGAAATACTTTGGAACGAGTATAGTGTTGGTACGAGGCAAGTAAAAATCGGCTATAAAATGGATAGACTTTCATTATTGGCGTAAAATCCATGATATTTAGTTGACAACTTCGAAACATACGATACCGATTTAGTCGAGGGAGTCTAAAACCTGCGCAAATTTATTTCATAAGTCGATCTCATCGAAAACTTGTGATGTTTTATTATTGCAATTAGTATAGTTAGATGGTTAAATATGGATCATATAATATGTGGTAGTTTATCAGGCAGACTCTAGGAAGCACGAGGAAACTAAGATTTCCTACCATTGCTTGGCTGATAATCTTTAATCCTAATGTTATACATCCAATGAGGGGGAAGAAGGAGATTGAAATTATAGAATACTCTTTTTATTTTTCTTGGCTCTGACTAAGAAAAATTCAGGATTTTATGTGAACTGGTTTTCGCTTAGCTTAAATTCTTCTTCGGGTTCGGAACAGACATAATCTCCAAACTTTTACCATTTATTTTCATGTAAAGGAGCAGCTAATCTCCGTAAGTTATGAGATGACTTAAAAGAATTCGTATCTACTTCTTCATGAGGACAACTTGTCGATCCTTATTTATTCTTGGCTGTCACCATTTACAAAAAAGCCGGCAAACTTCCACCTCTTGGCTTTTGAATGCTGTTCTTGGTCTCCATATCAATAAGTTCGCTAACAGTGGAGCGATAATTGGCCAATAATCTAGGTGAAATATCTCCAGTATCTCCCCTAAAAGAAAATACTGCGATCACTGCCACCATGCATATAATAAAAAATATCCCATAAGGTGATGTTGCTCCTTCATTGTCAATTCTGATCATTTGCTCATCCATGTATTCATGTAATATGATTTATTACTTTGGCTTATTGGGACTCATAGATCTTGGATAGTCAGAGGATATTAGAGCCTAACTGTCTTCAGCCTAAACCTAAATTGGATATTGACATTTTTTGCATAAAAGATGTTATTTCTTAGACATAAGTTAATCGTAGAGTCCCGCTTTCCGTTACAATTCTTCCACATAGCAGCGATGTCTTTCCCTTGACTACTGAGCTGCCATTCGATTGCGCAAGCGCTGTTATGACTTAGCTTCCTTTTAAATCTTCTTGGTTTTTGAGTCATCTGAAAGGGTATCATCCTCTTCTGTAATAAAATGGGATTTAAATTGGCTTTAACTTTGCAATTTATGAGTTGTTGCCCATTAAGCCTTTCTGAGAAGAGCCATTCTGCGGTATAACTGTTTTTTACTCTATCCTTCCCTTCTAGAGTACAATAATTATCTCATTTAAAGATTATAGATCGAATCCAGCATGAAGGATAAATCAAAAACAAATTGCTAAACTTATCAGTATTTCATGGTAATAACTTCTAATTGATTGTATTCACAGGATGAGTCATTGAATAAAAACCAAACGGAAATTAAAATAGCATAAGATCGTATTTTTCAGTATTTATTCTTGGAAGATCCATTGTCTTTAATATATCAATATTCTTAGCCAAAATTATCAGCACAGCCATTCAGGAGATCATTCATCATCTTTTTTACAATTAGGTATCATCTTATAATTTTGCTCTTTGGGAGTTGGATATTATGATTGCCAACTATTAATTTAGATTAATTTGACTAAGATGCAAGTCTCTGGTGGTACTCTCACTTCCGAACCATCTATCGATCTATCCGATGTAAACAGACTCAAAAATGAAATGGTGGGCCATTCCAAGAAACTTTTGATGGAGATGGAGAAGACCAAGATACAACTACGTAACATTTGCATTGCTTATAAAATAATGATGGAGGACAAGCATCAAAAAATTATTAACAACGCTATTGATTAGAAAATGTAAGTACTTCAACAGTTCGAACGCAAACAGAGGGACATCATACAATATTTGGAGAAGGATAAAAACTAAGTATAACTTCGGATGCTTAATTTTAAAATGAGCAACATTGATATGGAAATCAGTAAGATGTTGGGGAGGGACAACCTTCTCAGTCTCTTGATTAAACTCTAGATGGAACTGTAAAATGCCGAAAAGAGAAAGGAATAAATTATTAAGACAGTTCAAAAGAAGACACATAGGAAGACAATCCCTTTTGATAGTATTTGACTTGAACTTTACCTTTTATAATTGATAAACTCTTATATAATGGATAAATAGTAATTCTTTCAAATTGAGGAAGAGATATTAGAGGAGAAGGTGTCAGTATGTTCAGAGCCATTCAATGAAAGTATTGTCTAAGAAAATTAATAATATTCTGATGAGTTGCTTCCAAAGCCGGCTTTTCAGATAGAGGATGATAACTAAAATCTCACCATAGAGTAAAAAGAAGCCTTTACCTATATACTGTCAGTTCGGAATGAAAAACAGACCTTACTCAAAAACAAGAAACTTAATTTTGAATTACGGCACACTGAAAATATCATCTCGATTGTTTAAGCGTAGCAATAAAGGATAAATTAACTTGAATAAACTAATATTGACCAAATCCAACCATGGAGAAATGAAACTGTCACGCATTGGAAATGTGTTGTACAAAATATCAAATATTTGAGCAATAACTCGCTTCCTTCATCATTTTTCAGGCAAAAACTAAACTATTAATCTATTTTGCAATTGCCGTTAGTTCATAATCTTTGCTTGAACAAATGGCTAACTCTCAGTCAAATATAGCATATTTTGATTTAATTCTGCAACATACACTACTCAAGGATATAAAATTTGGACAATAATTCACCAGAATTAAAAGAAGACTACTTTAATTTATGGATTTATTCATTGCTCGCCTTGCATCAAAGTTACGCTTCCTATACTAATTTCTAGGCCTTAGCTTCCATAAATGCTGTGATAGAAAGGCAACATCAATTCTTTTCTCTGAAAAGATAAAATATAGAGGAAAAATTCCAGCCATTATTAAAGAGTCATATAATCGGATGGTTAATAAATGTTGTTTTGCTAATTGATGTTTTCAAGCAACACTTTCTAAAGAAATGCATCACGCAAGCGTTAATAAACTATATAAAGTAAGAACCAATTCATTGAGAAATGATATGTTTTGAATAATCTATTAGATACTCATTTTTGATGAAGTGACTGCAAAGAAATTAATTAATAACTACTTGTCAAATTGTTTACGTCGGACTAAAACACCAAACCTGATGATTTTGATTAATGCTATTTATATCACTATTATTATTCTTGAGCGACCTCCTTCTTTTTCATTGCCAGTTTTTTCTACTCCACTTTTTGGATAGGATTTTCTCCGGGCACCATCTACTAAGCTTATAGGTACAAATGCAATGTCATGTCCATTGAGAAGGAGAGATTCAGCCTGCCTGCTCACTCGCTCTTCCCCTTCAAACCAGATCTCAGTCACATTTTACAGCACCATATTGAAGAAATCATCAAATCCTCTGAGAGTGCCAGCAAACTAACGTTTGCCTTTCATGACGACCCAAATATTATGGCCAATGCACTTATCCAGCAAAGAAAGAGGCAAAATCTTGACTGTACTCATATGAATTGAACTATTATAAAATTGCACTCTCATTATTTTGATAAATTATCAAATTGTTTCGGGCTTATAGTTTATAGATATTTATTGTCACTTCTGTCAATACTGCCATGCTAATACTTGAATCATTATAATTATTATTCAGAATTGATGGCCACCCCTGGATCAATCATTTAGTTAATGCTGAGTCGTCCCATCTAGCATCTCGTGATGAAACGAAATAGACTACCTAATATCGAGGTGATTCGCCTCTATCGAGAAGTTTATAAATTCGCCAGCAAATTTCAGTGGTACAACGATAAAGGCTAATTTTGGCAGGACATCCTCCGCCGCAGCGCTCGCAAAGAGTTTGACTTAAGTAAAAGCTAAAATGACCCTTTTCTTATAATGAAAATGATGGTAACCACACGCGAGTGCATGAGTCAAATCGATAATAAACTAGTGGATGCTCAGGTGGCCTTTGTCAAAACTGTTGATTAAACCAAGAATGGGCAAGAAGAGCATTTTATGCGAAGTAAACAGTGATCAATGAGTATAAATAGACTATCACTATACATAACGATAGCAGGGTAGAGGATAAGCCAATGAGTTGCAATAGGTGGGACTATTTCTACGGTCTTTATGCACGACTTTTACGATGCGTTCGCGATATTGATCAAGCTCATCATAGTTGTTTGACTATGATTGCGTTCTGATGTGATAGTTTCTATCAGGTAGCACTCTCTTATTTTCTGATTTGTCTGAGGGCTTATACTACATTTTTGGAAATCTCTCGAACTGTACATTTTGTGATAATATAGATAACCTTTTTTTCTTTTTTTCTATTTGATTAGCAATTGATGCTTATTGATTTTACATGGTCATTGGTTCAGTCTTGTAACGATAATGATGATCAGCATTGACGCTGGAGTATCTGGGTTCCTTTTATTTGTAGGAATAAGGTTGAGATGAGTCATTTTTATAGATGGGATTGGTGTCGAAACGATTACTATGATTAATGGATCGATAGTCATGCTACAACTAATATTTTAAATGTTGACTTTTTAGTTCATCTATTTTAACCGATTTGAGAATGGGTCTAGTGGAATCAATAAATCCATAATCCTTGCCTTTGATTCCCCAATAATGTTTTTTGCCCTGCCTGAGCCAATAGTAATTATTGGCGCCATTGCACTAGAAAGGAGTGCTGTCTTTATCCAGTCGTTTGCTAATGCTCAGACTCATGACTGAAATTATATAAATTTATTATTCTAAATTAAAATAATCATCATCACTCTTCAGTGCAGCCGTATATTTCTACGGCACCAAGTATATAGTTTCTTTGCGTCTTAGTATCTATCATCAATAGATGTGCAACCTAGAACTATAATTATTATCTACCGATGCATGATACGATAGACTGAACTCAGGCATGGACCTGCTGTGGGAGTTATGCCAGTCTTGGCACCTATGCACTCCTTGAATTGGTATAGATGTTTATTTGTGTTTCTCCATTGTATTTATCTGGAGTATGCCAGCTTTTCATTCACTACCACACATGAGTATATTTTTTTCTTGAATATTTATCTCAATAGATGATTATTCATGCAGTGAGCTGTGAGCAAAGCCACATCCTGAGCAGTTGACAGATTTTTAGAGTTGGCCAAACCTGTTGGATTGGCGAAACAAGTGTTTTTCAAGCCTATCTTATGGCTATTCTTGTTCATTTAGAACACGAACAACTTAATTGACTCCTTTTGATACTACTTATCATAGAAATCTTTGTATTAAAGAAATTTTTGCATAGAGCTCAGGCTTTCATCATTGGTTTAGTTATCCTTTGCGAACTTGAAGGATAAAAATTTACCGAAAAATTGAGCTAGAGCCACCCCAGCATCATTTCCTGAGGGTAGTAGTAGTCCATACAGAAGATCAATAATGAGCAACTATTCCCCTACTCTCAGATTGGCGGAAGTTCCTTCCATAAAAGAGGCCTGCTGGTGAATCATTACCTTTTCTTCGCGTATTTTGATACCATATGTATTACAGATGCAAACAACAGTGTATGCAGTCATGATCTTTGTTAGGCTGGCAATTTCACGCTGATCACACTAATTTTGCTGCACTAAGACTTCATGAGTATTCGAAATCATAGCAATATGTGCAGCTGCTGTTAAAGTTGGTAAAGGTTCCAACTCAAATTTCAGGGTCCGAGAAATCAAACTGGCATTGGAAGTAAATTTATCTTTTTCCTCGAGCAGCCAGCTCTGCCAGTAGAGATTTCGACGATTTGGGCTTTCGCTCGTTCGCTGAATCTTATAAATGCTGCTATCTTTAGTATTTTTCACAGGAGACTGTTTTTTTCTTGGGATGATACTCCTGAAACTGCCAACTTATGGGTATTTGCTGATGCCTTTGAAAGGAATGGGACTCTTGGAAGGCGAGGGTGAGCGTGATTGTTGAGTTTTTCTTCTATAAAAGTCAACATGTATTTTTTAATTTTTGATTGAGGAAGACGTCATATTCTCTTCCTTAGTTGCAATCTCTCTGTCTCTTCTGCGAAATTTAATGGGCGCAGTACTGGCTCCCTCTCTGCGCAGCACACATGATTCCAGCCTATCTTTTCCCTTCTCCATTTCCAAATCCGGCTAAATGGTATCAAATGAATCGGTGAGTTCTATTTCCTAATAATAAATTTCCTCTGTCTCAATAACATTGTTCATGTCAAGAACAATTAATATTATTGCAATAACAAAAATCTACCTACTCACTAAATTGCATAATTTACATTGGTTATCTCCTGCCACTTCAAAAATTATACTCATGCATAATCAAAATTATATTGAGGAAACAAAGAAAATAATAATAGAAGGATAATTCGGAATTATTTTATTTCATCAAACTCACTGCATTTGGATCTATGGGAAACGAGGGTACTATCGCTTCACTGAGAACTTTTTGGGCTGTTTCAGTTTTAGAGTAATGGCCACAAGCGACAGCTTAACGCTCAGCTTTTACAAAATAGCAGCCTCCTCTCTCTGTCTAAAGAAAGTCTCCCCATCTTCGAACTGTGAAAACAATCCAAATATGAGCTTAGCAGCCTTGAGAACTTCTGAAGCCTCCTCAAGTATTTTTTCCTCCTAATTTCTAACTATTTCCTGCTCCTTAACGTAAAGCTAATAAGTGATCTTCTTAATGAAAAGAACATTCTTAAAAATTCTGAAGCGATTACTAATACGCAGCTCAAGTTGACTTTCAAATGGATCCACAATAAGCTTTCGATTACCCAGCACTATCAGTAAGCGATAATAGGCTCGGAAATAATAATGGAGTCCTTTCACAAACAAAGAATCAGCCAAAAACTTTTTCTACAGCTCTGACAACTGTTTTTTCTTTTTTCTGTTCTTGCCAAAACTACCATCATAAACGCTTTCAATGAGACTTTTGTCCATTTGTTTATTTGTAAAAACAACATAGTTCTTAACACAAACGTGGAGTAACGTTTATAATTGGTAGGCGACGTATGGGTACTCGGCAGGTTCATACAGATCCTACTCGAATCCCCACAGCATCTGGCGTACCATTAGGCCTAAAGCCCAATTATAGTACCATGAAGAAATGTAGCACTCCTTCTTTCGATCATTAAATCGGCTATCGACATCGTTCTGATTATAAAAACTATTACCGCCATGTGAATGATGATATTAAAGTCATCATAAGCTTTGCTCGTTTACCAAAACCAGCGAGAATTTCTAGAGCACTGTCTATAAAGAGTTTATGATAGAGAGGCAGCTGATAGTCTTATCAAATTTTAAAACTTATCATCTTTCTTTACATCCTCACCAAAGCCCCACCACTCTTTAATATCATTGGACAAAGCATCTTAGGTTTTGACTGTGTTTAACAGGTATGAGTCACGGCGAAAAAGATTAACCTTAAAATAAGCTTTTGACCACAGATTTAGTGGTTTATAAGACAGAATATCCAAACGATTACGATAGTCATTAAGGTGAGTTGGTGGTGGCAGCAATAGATCAAACTGTTCCAGTGAATTCCGAATTTCGTTGAAAGCCTAAATGTTATTACTTTTACTTCCTGTATAGTGATATCCTTAATATCTCTGGGGCCGAAGTGAGTACGTAAAGTTTTGCAAATGGTGTTTGAAAATACTCCATCTGGAATTTGCATTTTTAATCCATTCTTTTCAATTAGGGTTTATATCTCTCCTAGTCGCTTGCGGACTGTTTTTAATTAGTTTTAGATTTTGGATTGCAATTTGTTATCGTAAATCTTGCCCATATACTTGATTAATGTATGCAGTGATCTTCTTAATCGCATAAAAGCTAGCAGTTCTTTGCCTTCAGTCAAGATTTATGCTGTTTTTTCTAAATAATATCTCAAATACATGCTTTTAGGACTGCCTAAAGTTACTTTTCTGCTTTGAGAAACAGTTCAATTACCTCTTCGTTCGATTTGGTCGATTTTTTAAAAGAAAATGTTGAAAATGAAAGATCGTCATCCTTTACAGAGCATGAGTCCTTGTGGATGTCATGAATATAAGCTCCAAAGGTATTTATACTTTCCATCAATGGTGCCACAAAAGTCGATTCTAACCACAAAGTATCGTCATAGAGATAACTGGATGATCCATAACGTACGTGAGAGTGTAAATTGTTTGCGGGAGAGGTTGAGTTTGAAGAACTAATGACTATAGTTTGGTCATCTGAGCGTACAAATTTTTTGTTTCCTTAAGATTGAGGGCCTTGGCAGGCTTGATCTTACCCTCCTGCATCATATGCGCTATCGTATACCCCTTTTCAATATCAAACTTCGGGTCTATTTTTGGATCATTGATTTCGTGTGCGTGCATGGTGTCCTCAAGTGAAAGGTCAGGATGTGTGACAACCTGGAGAAAGTCGAGTTCTATCTTATTCCTGATTTACTTTGCGATAGGTTAAGGATTTAGTGAGTGATGTCTACCCAAGTACTCATTTTCAATAATATTAAAAAGTAGCTAAATTAATATATCAAATAATGAGTAAATAATATATTAATTTAATTGTATTAATTCAAAATTAAGATCATTCATTAATAAATTCGGGAAGTCATTTTCGAAGATTGGTCCAAAAACAGACGCTACAGCTTTTTTATGTTTATTTTACGGTCAATTTGCTACTTAAGCAGCCTCTCATTTTCATGCTCTGACAAGTGAGGATGGACTGTATTAATCTATAGTTACATTAGAGAAATGTTTTCTTTTCACGACTAATCTTTTGTTTCCAATCTTCTCTTGAGGCAGGGTCTTCGCTAATGGTCCTTGTTGCCTTGCGATAACTTCTCTCCATGGTCGTAAATGGCTGATAAAAAGTATTTTTTGTTTCTCTGAACCCCTTGCTTCCTTCTTGCTTTAAGTTTAGCAATGTTCCAGCCTCCTTACCGAGTCTACAGTGATTATCGTGTATCTTCTTTTAGTTAAATTTTTCGTAATGTTTCAAGAGATTTCCCATGTGACTGAAATCCTTTTTCAAGGTAATCTCTTCAATCGTTTCAAAGTTCGTCAAAAAATTTGATTAGCACTATTGGCTTTTTAATCTCGAGCCGTTGATGATCGGCAACTCTTTTTATTATGAAACTCGTGGAGAATGAGCTTTTGGGGAGAGCAATTCTATTTATTTTCCTTGTTTGTTGGCATTATTAGGTGGCAATTTTACTTTAAGCGATATTCTTTAATTTTGCTGAATTAGGGGTTACCAACCTTTCTGATTTTATAGTCATTGCCAGTCACATCTACCTTGAAGAATTTGAGCAATTCCCCGTTTTTGTGAGATCGAGTCACTAAACCCGTAGCTTTATCAATACGAAAGTAAATATTTTTTTATAGGTCATGAACCACCGAAGCGCATGGCAGCCTATTCGTCATTTGACTTCTATTATTTTTATACTAATCAATACCCAAGTAAATAAATTATAAAACTATTCATTATTAGAGTGTTGGTTCGCAAAGGTCGTCCAAAATGAAGTTATCTTAATTTTCCTGCTAGGGTATTAGGAATCTCTTCTAGAAGAAGTTTTCGTCAATAATAAGAGTTTCATCATCGTCCTTCTCCTCTTTTTTAACCATTAATTGTATTGATGTTATCAAATTGCCATTTTTGACTATTTTTAGCAAATTGCCTATTCTTATAATTGACTATTCGCATGCAATATAATCAATTCAAATCATTTTTGCGGCATGCCCCCAAAATTAAGAAATAAAACACAAGCATCTAGATCCCAGGATGCCTAAACCCTAGTCACCCTCATTGAAGGTAAAACTTCCCATATCAATAGAATCCTTGACCTCACGTCATGATGGCGATCCTGTGCCTGAAATCATGAAGAAACTATAACTTTCCTACAAAGTCAACCGCCAATCAGTGAACAGAAGTCTTTTATACATGATTATGAGAATTTGTGGACTTTCTGAGTTGACCAGCCAATTGGATGGCGCCAATATTGGAGAGGTATTAGGAGACATAGTGGAAACTTATTTATAAAATAGGCCTAATTTGACATCATCAACCACTCTTATTACTAGCCCTAAGGATAAATTTTATTCTGAGTTCATAGAGAGACTCAAGTTTTTCTTTAAGATGCTACTAAGTGAGGACTTCTAGTTTTTAAAAGACAGCTCGGAAACTGGATTATTAAAGAACATGAGAGAGTGGCTCACTACTCTAGCAAGGTATGCTTTACTTAAATAAGAGTTAAAAGACGAAGCGTTCGCTACTCGGCTGTCGAACTTGCCAAAGTCCTCATAGAAAGCTAAACAGTTCAGCATGGTTTCTTTATCAAAGATAAGCAGTCACGGAAGGCAAATGAGCTTGCTACTGATATTAAAGGCTATTTTAGAAGTCTAATCAGTGACAGACTAAGAGACATTGACAACAGTATTCGAGACAGTCTGCACAATCTCATTAAGACAACCCTCTTAGCCTTGGAGACCGACATTATTGATGAATCTTTACTTAATGATCTAGTCTTGCCTCTTCTTGCAGACAATAATCCCAAAATAATGGAGAGTGCTCTTCAAATTTTGCTTATCCTTGCGACAAAAAGTAAAAAGCTGGGAAAACTGTTAGTAGCTTTAGCAAAAAAAGCCTTAGGTTAATTTTAAGATATTTCATTGCACGCCAACAGAAATGGGGTGCTTAGTGTAAAAGTTCTCCTTGAGATCAGCAAATATTAGGAGAATAACACCCTTCTGACTCCAAGTCATATTAGTCGACTTTTTGAGTACTATTGCCAACAGAATTTTGGAAGTGGTATGCAGACAGCAGTGGAGGTTTTCTATTACAGCCTTTACCCAAGCTAATAATTGTTGATCCGCAATCGTCGATTGGTGGTTATAGAGATCATGAACTTGATAAACAACTTTCCTAAATTAAGCAGTCAGTAACAAATTTTGTAGCAGTTTATTAACTATCAGAAACTAGATTGTGAATTGATCTTCAACATGGAATAAATGTTTATGGTTTTGCTAGATGGCACTTATACTCACAATAATGAAGAAATAATGCTGGGATAAAAAGATTTAGCAACTTGGATGCTCATCATTCATGACTTTGCCAAATACGTCAAAGTCAATGTGGAAAGGTATGAGATCATTGAAGGTGAAAAATATGATCGGTTGAGAAAGAAGTGGATGGACATAGGAGAATAATTTAATCAACATTTGCTGACCAACATTAAAACCATCTTTTATGAGCGTATGTAGGGAAAGCTATCTAAATCGTATCTAAAACTCATGGGTCAACTGCAACTACCGATTGCTGGTGCTTTTCAGGCCAGTGCTGATTTGCTAATAGAGAGGATTGTGATTTTATTCAAAGTCTAAACGTAGGTTGAAATTCTGAAAGATATTGTAACAATATTCTTCAACTTAAAAAGCTATGATGTGAAAAGGTTGACTGCTCACATTACCACGAGCACTGATCAGCAAAATGAAGTGATTCTGATGAAGAAACTGGCTTTATTGAGCAAATTCAACATTACTGAGTTCGCTACTAAAGATACAGTTCTAAGCATTATTCGTGGATACAGACATATGGGGGAGGAGGGTAAACTATAATTATTTGTGGGATGTTTTGCTATCCATCAATGGCAGATACATCATCTTATTGATTCACCCACTGAAGACGCACAGATGGAATATTCTGTGATACAAAGGTAAATTATTTAGTTCTTATTTGAAGTACTGAGATCATCCTAGAGCAATGCAATCAAAAGTGGAGCCATGAATATTCTCTGTAGAATTTTAAGGATAGTCTGTCACGATTAAATGTTGGAGAGCGAGGCCTATTTTGACATGACGGAAGAGCACGTTATTACTATCTATAAATACCTCAGTAGTGAGATTGGACTGCCAAGCTCTGATTTGGAGCATTCTCTAAGCTAAACAAAGGAGTATTCTCGCTATGGGTTGAGCTTATAAAATGGTGAGAAAGATGTCATTATTAGGTTGATTTTTTAAATATTAGGGGACAGTCTCAAGTTAGCCACAAATCAGAGTTCCCTACAACTGATAGCTGGAGCTCTCCTCGCTGAAGATGACAGTTCTGACAATCTTGACGCAACAGCCTTGAAGCAAAATGTCAGCATATCAATGGAGATGAAGAGTTTACTTCAAAGTGTCTATGCTCGCTAAAAATTAGCCTCTCGTTGTCTGGAAAGATTTATATAGCATGAAACACAGAAGGAAAATGCCAACAAATTTGTGTTTTGGAGGATGGTCCAGTGTATGCTCATCGAATTTAAGAATAACAAGCCAATCAGAGAGAAGGTGATATCTAAGATGATGTCTGTGTATCTAAAAAAGAAATCCACTCAGGATGACCAAAAAATAAGCCTTAATAAAGCCTTACTTTTTGTAATCGCAGAGATTGATGCTCAGTTATAACTTCCTATTCAAGAGGGAATAAGTGATACATTGCTCATTCTGAAAAAAATAGCGAGAAGGATCAATCGAGAAGCTCTTTACAGAGTTTATATGTTCGCCAAATCGAAAAACGGTGCGTCTTAAACTCAGGAGAATGTTCGTAATTTGTTTGCCTTCTTGGAGAAAGCCACAAAAACAGGTACAAACACAGATAGAGATGATCATGAAGCCTAAGTGAAAGATGAGGAGGGCGAAGTGAATGGCAACAGAAATGAAAAATAAAATGATGAAGAAGGGAAATCTTAAGATGAAGATTCAGATGAAGAAATTCACTAAATAAAAGAAACAGGTAGAACAGGACACGGCCGTGAGACTCGCAGCATGACCAAGAGAAGACAGCGTAATTTTTGATTGGATATCAGCTGACAATTATGACAACTATAACATATCTCGCAATTATAACATATTTTAATTTATCTAACCTATTCCCTATTGACTTAAAACAAAATTGATAAATAATCATCAAAAAGCTAAGAAAATAAAATCAGCAGCATCAAATAATCAATCGGTTGGACTTAATTTCTGGCAGAGTCAATAAGGCATACAAATGGGAAGCATGGACTAAATTGTCGTTTTATCCCAGCTATAAATTCCGAATCTTTTGATGTTCTCGATCTTTCCTCTATTGCAGTCTTTTTTGAGCTTTCATAGCTCCAACTCTTCCAATCTTTTAATTAGCCTCAATTCGAGCCTTTTGAAAGCGCTCAATAGCTTCTTATAATTTATTGCGGATGCGAGGATCTTCTCTTGCAAGCTAAATGATGCGGCTCAATCGATCTTCCGCTTTAATCCTTAATCTACAGAGCTTGTTATTCAAGTCATATAGCTCTGGATCATAAGGAATATTAACGCATGGTACTTCAACATCATTTTATTATCCCTCTTCGTTCAATGGAACTAGTCCACTTTCCTGGCGTTCGTCCTCCATTTCTTGAAAAATTTTAATGAGATACTTTAACTCTTCCTGCAATTTTTCAGTAGAACTGCCAATTAAGGAAGGTAAATGTTCAATTTTTGTTTATATTCGCTTGTGGCCCATCGGTCCACTGACTGCCCGATCTCTTTTTGGTGCAAAATTTATCTCTTTCCTCGTAATCTTATCGTGAATCCACTCTGCTGCTGCTCGAGGATCTACCTTCCTTCTTTCTTGATTTAGAATAGCGATAATCTTATTCTTCGTATCAGCCAAACTTTAGTTTTTTTGAAAAGTTGCGTAGAGATAGAGTTGGCTCATCTGCGCAGTGCGTAAAGGTATTTGCAATAGATTAACTATTTAGATAAGTTCATTCATGCAGAGTTGTCCTTGCGCAAGTTTTCTCTTGTGAAGAGCAACCAGTATTAAATCGTGCAAGTACTCACATTTGTCTTAGCTGGTTCGGTAGGCTTATATCTCGAACACAGGCATAAGCTTGCGTAATTATTCAGCAGTCAATCGCTTCATGACAATAATTTTATAATACTTTGAGCTAGTCAATAAAAATGGGACTGAGGTAGCATCATTTTAAGATTGATTAAATAGGATTGGCAAAAGAGTATATTTAATTGACACCAATACAGATAAAAAGAGATTGAACTCAATCTAGGCCTTAGTCATGAGAATCTAATTCTTATTTATTAATCAGTATGTCTAGAAATAAAAGTTTGGTCATTTTAAGATTGCAGAAATAAGAAAAGAGATTACATGATGAACCTTTAGATCAAGCTTGGGTTGAGAGAGAAGGTTTGCTTAATTTTCATTTCTGCGTTCATGGATTGGATTCACCTTACAAAGGCGGATTCTATCATGGAGTACTATAATTAAGCGAAGAGTATCCTTTTGCTCCTCCAAAGCTGATGTTTTTTACCCCTAGTGGCAGATTTGAAGTAGCAAAGCCAATTTGCACAACATTCACTAACTTTCACAAAGAAAGTTGGACTTCAAGCTGGACTGTCAGGACAATGGTATTGGCTACTATTTCTTTTATGACGAGTGAAGAGTATGGAGCTGGCTCAATCAACAATAATTCTGTGACGAGGAGTTACTATGCTCAAAATAGTATGGAACACAATATGAAAAATCCACTATTTACCTCACTCTTCAAAAAGCAACTTGCTTTACCTGGTCTATTAACGATAAAAAATAAATAGCAAAATCCTAAAAATTAAAAATGTGATCCTATCCAAGTCTAATAGAGTCATAAACTATACGGTTTATATGGAGGCCTGGTATTGCTGCTCATAATCTGGCTTATTGTTCATAACTGATTCGTAAGATGTTCTATTGAATGTATAATTGAATTATTGAGCGCCATATTTAATAAAATTGCTTGTAAATTGAAGTTACCTAGAGTTAATTATCATTTATAAAATGAGTAGACAACAGAAAAATAAGAAACCCAGAGTCTATGATCTCAACCAAGATCCGGAAGAAATTATTGTCAGCGAACCCAAAAAGTCTGTCTCCAAGAAGTCAAGGAAATACGACTTCAATGATATCATAGATGATGATCTTTAATAAGAGACGGCTCCTATTAAGTTGGATAATGAAACACAATCTTCTCTGCAACTCAATGCTCTACCTCAGACTAACCGGTAGTCTACCTTGCTACCACTCAACTCTATCGCAAACTAAACAATAAATACAGGCAATTTGCCCACGCCCATATAGATAATTGCTAACGAACCGTCTTCTATCAATCAGCCTTTTGATACTATCGAAGACATTACTTATACAGAAGATTTACTTTTAGGACTTTTTCAAGGTAACTTTAGTGAGGAATTAACTAAACTCATTCAATAACTTCACTTTAGAGGAAATGATAAATAGGCCCGCCAGCGAACGTTGGTATTTTTATCTTTTTATAACTTTATCGATGGTCAAGTAAAAATTGAATTTGATAAGAATGGATGTGAGGTATCTTTAACATCATAACTGAGTTCTGCTCCTTGGAATGAGATGGAATATTTAAAGTAATGGATTTCGACGATGCTCTGCAGTCGATTCATCTCATAAAACCAACTAAATCTTAAAAATCTTCCACCTCAATTAATCTACTTTGTTCGAAATAAGCTTTTGTATCTAGCCAAAAGGTATCAAAAGTAGAAGAAATGGACCTAGGCTTTTCTTCTAGCAAATAGTTCTGATTAAATTGCTTTTGCATACATGAATGATATCTCCTCTCATCATTAACTGAGAGACTAGCTCAATATTATTACTGTAGATGACGTAGGCTTAATGAAAAAAAGCTCTTGGCCCGTTGAATTGGGAATAGTTCTCAATTTTTACTTTCGAAAAGACGAGACTACTAAAGACTAGCTAATTCAGCATCTAACTAAGATATACACAAGATACTTCCTTTCCTAAATATCGTTTCTTTCCTGCTAATTGCTGGCTGTTATCCTATTTTTTGAAGATGATAAATAAATAGTGCAGGAGACACATCTCAGAAATATATTAAGAATGGATGGCAAGCTAAATTAATTAAAGCTGGTATTTTTGCTGTATCTGCTCAAACCAAAAATTTAGCGCTTTCCAACTGCAGTTTTGGAAATCGTTCATATTCTTCTGAAGACCATTAAAAACCCTTCCATTTTTATTGAGATAATTAAATTCGCTTAAGTTCCATTATAAAGGCTACCATAAACCTTTAAACTATTAATGAACTAAAATCCCAATTTTATCATGAATTATAGCGATTGTTTGAAAAGATTGAAAGAATCTATTGAATAAAAAAGAGAGAGGCTTGATGAAAATGATAGAAGATATGGCAGCATCATGCACAATTGGGTCATATGCACATAATTACTGGAATTACACTAAAAGCAGCAGCATTTCGCCTTTCTACAATATTATATTTAACATTACCGATAAATGTAGCAAAACATCATCCCTTAATCTGACATTATTGAAGCCTTGAAAAATACTCTCACCAATTATGAGCTAGCTTGCAATTATAAAAAATAAAAGATATTATCATTTTACTCTATCCTTGAACACCTTCAATATGTTATTTATTAACCTTTAAGGGAGATTGTTTAAGGATGCATGGCCTTCATTTAGTTTAAACAAGGAGTTTTTGATTTAAGGAAAAAACTTTCAGCTTTGTGCAATTTAGTCGAACAGATGGAGTAAATCGTCAAGAATAGAGGATTAACAGCATCCTCAAATAGTGGATGTGAGGATAAACAATAAATTTTCTTGAAATATATTTCCAAAACTATCACTCAGTAACTCAAAAGACCTGATGGCAGAATATTCATTCAATAAATGTGTCAGAATGTTGCCTCTGTGAAGAGGGATAGTTTCATTGAACAAATTCCAAAAGGAAAGTAAAATCCAGCTGCAAGAAAATAATTTGTTGAGAGTTAGATCTATAAGCTTCTTGCCATTACAAGATGGAATAGTACTCTCCAAAAGCAAATTATTATAAATCTGGTGGTGAGATAATGATAAATACCAAATCAATTACTCATTTAATATATAATTAACGTAAATATATATTCTTATAAAATTCCTATTATATCCAGTATCTCTTGATATTATTTCTCAATTGGAGTCAAATCTTATTTCATCCATAGCCAATGATTAGCTTATACAACATATCCGAATAATCATCAAGGTACAGGCATAAAATTCCAGTGATCGTGGAGCACTGATTTTATGTGGTGGCCTTTACATGATAGTTTACGTTTGTGGTGAGGATCGGTGAAGATGCGGCACTCTGAAAAGACGATATTCTTGCCAATTTTAGTTATTTCAGTGTCAATCTCGACTTCCTCTCCGATTTTTATAACATTAAGGAATTAGGAACTGAGAGATATGGAAATGGTTCGCATGTGAGTCATCCTCAGCATTCCAATAGTTGTAATAACATCAATCATTGTGGCTAAAGCGCCACCATGAATGGTCTCCTGAATGTTTTTTTGATGACCTTCAAACTTATAGAGGAATGAACAAAATCGAGGATTGTCTTAATACCGGTCGATAGCAGTCAATCTTCTTCCAATATCCTCTCCAAATCCCCCGGTCAAGTGAGGGTTGGTCACATAGAATTACAGTACCTCCCGAGCAGTGTACAATTTTTTCATTTCAATATTAAAATGCAATCTTTAATATCAATATCCCAAAAACTAAGGCATTTGCACCTTGGGATATTAGGTTTCCAAGCTGAATAAATAACTATTAAAACCAAATCATTCGCATTTTGATCGAATGAGACCGATTCCATTAATGTTGATCAACTTACTTCGACTGTTTTGATGCGAAGAACCTCCACTAAATTTGAAGTGTTTTCGCACATGAAAACTCACATTCGTATTGTTCTAATCATCAAATAAGATTGAGCTTGATCGTCTAATTTTTTTTATTTAATCGGCAAAATTAGGTTGCATGCGAGTTTTTGATTCAACAAGCTCTTTCTGCTCAGTGACTATTGACTTCTCTCTTGTACATTTGTATTTAAGTCTGTTGTTTCTGCAGATCTCTCTCATTTTATTTTTATTTTTAGCAATTTGATCCATGTATTCCTGTTCTATCTTCTTTTCTCTGACTTCTCGCATATAAAGCTCCTCACGTCTGTACATCAAAACATCAATATGAGGAAGATTAATCTCTTGAGGCTGTCGAAAAAGAGATCTGGCTTTGCAGCTTAAACTGTTTTATTTTTATTATTGGTTTTTCTGAGGTTAGAAAACAATAATCCTTTTACGAAGATAATCCTCTAATCTATATCAAGATACTTGTACTCATTATAGACGTTGGATGTATAGCTTAATCTGATCATTTCTTATAACTTGATTTCTTAATCCTTACTACTCTTTTTCCATGTCACCGCTACCCCCTCCAAAAAGCTATGCCTCTCTTTGAGATCCAGATACCACTGTTTTAACTTCGTTGCGAAATCGTTTTCTCTGAGTTCTCTTTCCTCCATTACCGCTATACCTAACATTTCTCGGTACATAAATCTCATGAAAGAAATGGTCAGTCTATTGTGCTCGTTGTTAAACTGTTTCTTATCACTGATTTGGCTTTGCAATAGTTTGGTCTCCTCATTAAAATGCTAAAGTATTTTTATAATCCACCGATAGGAAGAGTTAGAGTGGATATGAGAGGAATTATAAAGATAATTTAACTCAAATAGCTCCCTTTACGGATTTTCGAAGAGATTATCTATCTTCAAAGGTTTTTTGCCATGCAATACTGCCTGATTTTAAAACAAATGTCCGAGTGTGGAGGTAAAGACTAATTGTCTACCACTTTTGATCATTTTCTTTCTTCTATTTATAATTATTAATTCAAAATAGAAAATTTTGTGGGTCATAATTAAGTTTATATCCTCTTCTTTCATCCTGCCTCATTTTTAACTTCATAATATAATAGACATTATGTAACAACAATTGATTGAAAACATCATTGATATCCGTATCTTTATATTTACGTAGTCCCCGCCACTATGGAAGACGTGCTCGCTAAGATTCAAACACTTCTCTCAGTCAACCCCATATAGCAGGACAATATACTCGTCAATATCATAAAATCTCTATTCTATGGACTTTGGAATTTTGATAAAATGATCAACCAGCACAATCTCAGCACTAAAATTGCTTAGTTGCTTTTAAAGATTCCAAAAAAAAATGCTATCCTCTTCTTTCAGTATATGATTTCGCATCTCCAAGAAAAGTGGAATTTCATTGATCACCATCGCATCAACAAATTTATGCAGTTAGTGCGCTATTTACTCGTACACACTTTTAAGTTTTGTGAGAAGCATAAAGTCAGCAAGAAAAAGATAGACGATATACTTTTGGAAAAAGTGTTTAGCCCAGTAATAGCACGTATGTATGAATTAAGGCAGAGAATGGATTAGCATATCACGTCATTGACATTTATTTTGAAATTTGTGAGCAAAACTTCCCCCATGGAGCAGGATTAGAGGAGCTTAGCTTTTTTGAAGAATTATTGAGAACCCATACGAATGAGCATTTAAGGCTTTACATCATTGAACATATCTATCGACGATATAAAGAAAAGATCATCAAAGATATAACCAATATTGAGGATTTGGAGGTGAAAATCAATCAGTTTGCGGACCGATTCCTGGAGTTGGCTAAAAAATAATAGAAGGAGCTCAACAGAAAGAATTTATATGCGATTGTAGGATACGCTAAATCAGATGAAATGTCCTTTTAAAAGTATATTGCTGAGTAATTGTGATCTGATTTAGGAAGAGACAGAAGGCTCAGCTCGAAAAATAGAAAAGGAAAAAGAAGATAACGAAATCAAAAAAGAAAGAAATTATGAAATTGAAATAATCTCGCAAGGAAAAAAAGAAAAAACAGGGAAAGTCCAAGAAGATTATGAGTTTGTTCAAATTTTAGGATAAAAATAGGGAGAAAAAAGGAATAGAAGAGTTATGATATTCGACTGCTATCATTGTATTGAACAATAAAGATGAAGAATATATTTATTAATGGCATATATTGGCTCATGATATTGCAATCTATAATTTAAATATTTTTTAAATGGAGATTTAGACTGAAGTCAAGGAAGTACCTGTTCCTGTCGTGGAGGCTCCTGCAGTCAAAGAGGAAAGCCCCATTCACACTCTTCTTCTATGTATCACAATAATCATCTTTAGAAATCAGAGATACCCTTACCTTCTTGGACAAAGCCATTACCAACAAATAAACTCGTACCATCGCCAGAATCACCAAAAATGTAGGCAAGTTTAGAAATGTTATCTGTGCTCATCATGTTATTGCTTTGCTCTAAGCTTTGGGATTGGATGTTTCAGCATCCCTTCGGAAATCACCTAGCTTTAAGCCTTAATTTTCCGAAAAACTTGAGTTAAACAAAAACCTTTCAAGTAGAGTCGTCAAGAGTCTCTAGCTGGAGAGTTTTGTAAGGATATTAATAGTTCAAATTTGGTGGAGGGATACAAACTATGATGAATGTCTCAAGGCTGTCGAAGATTCTCTCTCTAAGATTACTGTTGCCAACAGGAGAAGTTTGGATAACTACAGCGCTCTATTGTATCACTACTTCTAAAGACTTCATGAAAAGAAAGGAACAGATCAAAACATTCGAGAACAATTGCTCGAGGCTTTGAATCGAGCATGTGTCAGAAGTGACTAGATCGGGCAAAGCACTCTTTTTAACTTATTACTGAGAAATTATCTTCGATATAGCCATCTTGAGGCGGCATACAACTTGATAGAGAAATGCTCATTCCCAGAAGGTAAGTCTAACAACGAATTTTGCAAATATCTCTACTACACAGGAAGAGTGAAAGCAGTAAGGCGAGATTACGGATAGGCCCTGGAAATGCTGAACCAGGCCATAAGAAAATCACCAGACACAGCCAAAGGATTTAAAATTTATTGCCAAAAGGCAGCCATAGTAGTTTAACTCCTTCTTGGAGAAATTCCAAACAGATAAATATTTTCAGATGTCGTCATTTTTACCAATGTTTATCCTTACTTTAAACTTATCCAAGTTGTGCTTTAGGGAGAACTCAGCCATTTCAATAAAGTTGTAGAACTAAACAAGGCCACCTATCAGAAGGATGGACTCTATACAATGATCCTTCGATTAAATCAAATTGTCATCCGGGTTGGACTGAGAAAGATATCACTAGCTTACTCTCGCATTTCCTTAGCAGATATTGGAACAAAACTGAATATTCCAGTCGAGGACGTCTAATTTGTGGTGGCCAAAGCTTTAAGAGATGGAATCATGCACGGATAGATTGATCACGATGAAAAGATAGTGAAGATCGAAGGAGACCAAAATATTTATGTTACAAACTAACCCCAAGGCCAGTTGGACAAGCGCATCCGTTACTGTCTTAATCTCTATCACGAAGTGCAGCGTGCTATTACCTACCCTGACATGAAAATGAATGTCTAAGAGTTCAAGGAGGAGGAGCTCGATGCTTCATAACTGATGGGCCTGTTGGACTTCGATGATGATATGTGATAAATCGCATTTGATTATAATAATATATTGTTGAAATGATGAAGATGTCACGGGCGGACAGAAAACACTTTGTTGATTCGTGGTACACCTTCTGATTAGTGCTCACTTTTACTCATATCCATACAATGGAGAATAAATGTATTTTGATTTAACATCTTTAAAGTTTATGAAAATTCAATCATGCAGAAGTGCAAGAAAGGAATTGTATTTGTAATGCCGTGTGTTTGGAGTTAAGAAATGTTTATTTAATTGCTAATTATTCAAGAATAAGAATAATTCATTGATTAAATGATCAGATCTTTGAATCATCTTTAGAAAAATACAAAATTTGCTGTAAAAACACTTTATTATTTTTATAATTTTACCCGTTGTCAACCATTTTGCGTAATTTATTGAGTTGCTCTATCGAATATATGCAATTTAACTCATTTTCATTAATTCACTTATAATTTTACAATAATAGTGACAATCCAATGAGAATCGAAAGGAAGAGCATTAAAAAAGCATGGGGAGAAGGTTATGTGACCCTTGTTCCGACAGATGACTAAGACCTTTGGCATATTTACAACCTTATTCAAAAAGGCGATCACATTCGCATGAAAACACGCCGCAAAATAATCGATGACAGTAACGTGACTGGTCTCAAAAAAATTAGAACAAAAACCTTGACATTAACTCTTCTCATTGAAGACATCAGCTACTTCGCAAAAGAAGACCATCTTTCCATCAGCATAAAAGGCAAAAATTCAAAATAGAATGAGTTTCTGAAGATCGGTCAGTACCACACCTTTTAAATTGAGCTGTAAAGCAAGATAACGATATATAAGGATGAATGGCCACTCTATGAAATTAATCTCATTCGGGAACTATCACATGCTGACCATGGCTTGGAAATAGCTGCTATGGTGATGGAAGAAGGAGTAGCACACTTGTGCTATATTAAACAATCCATAAATCTGATCAAAAAGAAGATAGAGAAGAACATTTCCAAGAAAAGCAGTGGGGAATAAATTTACAAAAAATCATTGAATCGCTTCTTCCAGGAGTGTTATGCGGCCATTCGCAGTCTAGAGTTCTAACGCATTAAATGCTTTGTCATTGCAAGTCCAGGCTTTCTCAACTAACAGCTCATGAGGTTCATTAGAGCAGAACTTTAAAAATAAGAGGATAAGGCAAAGTCCAAGTGGTTAGATAAAATAATTTTGGTGAAATGTTCGACAGGATATCTCTCCAGTCTCAATGAGGTCTTAGAGGATCCAGCCGTCATCAAAAGAATGGAAAACACTAAAGCTATCAGTCAATCTAAGGTCTTGGAGGAATTTTATTCTGTGATGCAAAAGAATGAGAATCGAGTTGCGTATGGATAAAAGTAAGTTGCTAGATGCATTCATATGAAGGCTGTTCAAAAGCTTTTGATCTGTGATTTTCTCTTCCGTAGCAAAAACTTCGACAAAAGAAGAGAAATCAACAAACTGTATGAAGAAGTCAAGAAATACAATGGAGAGGCAGTCATCTTTTCGACTCTGCATCCTTCCGGTGAAAAACTAAAGAATATTACTGGAATTGCTGCTATTTTAAGACATGATGTCCTCCCTGAAGAAAACGAGGAAGGGGACGACGAGTTTGAAGAGAACATCGAAAAGAAATAATCAGGGGAGAAGGAAGATTTGTTTGATAACTTCGACGTAAACAAGATGTCACTTGATGAAGAGGATGAGTAGGAGGAGGAATCAATTTAAGAGATATAAGCTTGATTATCAGTTAATTGATTGGTAAAATAATAGATTGCTAAAGTAGCTTATGCCCATTTTTGTAATCATTAAGTTTTATTGTTCAGAAAGGCAAAATTGTTTCAGATCATTACTATTTATGTTTTGTTTGACTCCTTATGCCAACTATACTTGGATTTAATTTCCGGGAGTATTCTTGGACTGGGTATGTTGGAGCCATTACAGCTGCTAGAAATATTAAAGAGTTAATTAAATTTGTGCTTCATCACCTGCGAAGCCTGCATGCTCTATGAATTCTTCTTCAAAAGCTCTTGTTCATATATAATCAGTCTTGATAACTCCATTTCTCTTTTCTCTTTTTATTTATTGAGACTTTGGGAGTCAATAGATTTATTTAGGTGGATGGATATTTTTCTTTCCTCCGCATGTCGGCTGAGAGATTCCCTCTTCTGTTCTTCCTGAAATTTAACCAGCATTGATTTCTCTCTATTTTCTTCTAGATCTTTTTCTTGGTTTTACTTTATTTTCTGGACATGTTGCGCGTATTAACTGTAAATTGAGTGAGTACGCTCTTCTTTCTTTCCTTGCAGACTTCTTTTTGCTTCTTATAGGCTTTCTCTCAACTTCATCTTAAGCTTTTCGTTCTTTTCTTTCAATTAGGAGTGATCATTTAACTTCTATACAGATTTTTTGAGTTGCTACCTCTCTCGTTTCAGATCTTAATGAATGCTTTTATGCAGATTAATTCGTTTTTACTGATCAATTGTGCGATATCGATGATAACCATCATGTGCTTCCAGTGTTTTGAAGCGATTTCGCATTATTTCAATGTGATTGTTCACATCTTTTAATTTTGTTGCAGCCTTTCGCGGATTTGATATCGGGATGTCAACTTTGAAGGAAGGGTTCTGACTTTCCGCTGTCTCAGTTGAATTTGATTAATATTTCTTCATTTATAAATTTATTAATATTTGATCTGGGATGGATGATTAGAGCAAGCAATAGTCCGAGTTTGGAAGACAAATCATTGGAGAACGCCTTAGATTATTATTACTATTTGATGATAGTTCTAATTTTCGGAAATAAATTCATTAATTTAAAGCCAGTTGTTCCAAAGGCTGATCATGTTGAAAACTTGTCTCTGACTATAATATTATGGATATCATTATCTAAGTTCTTAAAATATTTGTTTTTCAGAGCCAATAATTTTATTAATGAACAAATCATCTGACTAATTCTACAGATAATCCCCTTCCAAACTGCTGAATAGGGCTCTTCTCTACTCTAAACGTAATTGCTATCTTATATAGATCTAAGTCACCATCACGACCTTCCCAAGTCCCTATCGAAGTCAATGGTCGTCCGTCGCCAAGCAGACAGTATTCATCTTTTTAGATAGAGCAACGAGAAGACATCGAGTATGCAATCGAAAGATCAAAATATCAAATCGATCTCTTCAAAAGGAAGGAAGCTGCAGATTTGATAAATCGTTCATTTTATGAAAAAAAAATTGCAGAGGCTGCGACTAAAGTTGAAAAAAATGAAGAAAGCATTCTGAAAAAAAAGGGAAAAGAAGCATAAGTGTATGATAAGCATCTATCTGCTACCTACTCTCGCTATGAAAATTAGGAGAAGAGACATAGAGAGTCTGAGAAGGAGAAAGCCTATAAATTGAGAAAGGAACTAATCTAGTTTTACAAAAAGTAGCAGTAGAGAAAAAGGCAGGTTGATTTCAAACAGGTCAGTGTTGGGACCTGCTATCAAGGCGCAGTCAATCGCATCAACAATATCCATCGCCAAAATGAGGAATATTCCCTCAAAGCTGAACTGGAACTCACCAAATAGCTCAACAAAAATAACCATTACCAGGAAATTATTGTAAAAAGAAGACGTGCTCTTTCTTCTCTCAATCGAAGTGTAAGTCTTGATTAATGTAGAAAAGCAAGATTAACAATAACAATAATAGTATACTCAATCATAGAGAGAGCAAATATATTCAGGGGTATGCTAACAACGAGTAGGGATCTTTGAAGGCTTGGAAACACATCGATTAGGAATGCTCTAAGAGTCAAAAGAGATTATAGACGTTCTTTAAAACTAGAAGGGAAAAATGGTTTTCGACCAAGAGCAGAGTGGATGCAGCCAAATAGTAGATTCCCAAAAAATGTTTGGGCATACTTGTATTATTATTGCCATTCAGGACAAGACAAGCAAATCTTTCTTCAGACACACCGTTTCCACTTTCAAGAACAGCGCTATGGAGTGGAGCAGCACCGTCCAGAAAAACAAATCATCAATTCGAGAGTTTGACGAGCAAAAGAAAGACTAAATCATGAATTTGCACCTGGACCAGCGCCTGAAGAACCACTCAAGCATGGGAGTCGCCTAAAAAATGTTGTCGATGCGTCAGCAGGCTCGTAAACTAGCTTACGATTTTGTTTGATCTAATAATAATGGACTGAAGTGTTCGTTAGATTGAATCAAATTAATATTTAAATGGACAAGTATCGTAAGGTAAAGATCGTGGGGAAGGGCAGCTTCGGGTACGCGGTTCTCGTCTAGTCGAAGAAGAGTAAGAAGCAATATATCATGAAAATCATCGACATCTCCAAAATGGATCAGAAACAAATAGAGGAGGCCCTCATGGAAGTCCACCTCTTGAAAGTCATGCGCTATCCCTATATCGTCACATATCGAGAGTCCTTCATGGAGAAGATGTACCTCCTTATAAACATAGGTGTCTATGCATTGTGATGGACTATTGCTAGGGCGGAGACATGTTTCATCGCATTGCCCACCAGAAAGAGCTTAACACGCTCTTCCCCTAGCATCAAATCATGGCCTGGCTGGTGCAGATCGCCCTTGCCATGAACTATGTTCACGATAAGAAGATTTTGCATCGAGATCTTAAAACACAGAATATCTTTCTCACCTCCAAGGGCGATATCAAGATTGGAGACTTCGGGATAGCTAGAGTGTTGCAGCATACTTATGATTGCGCCAATACTGCAATCGGAACTCCCTACTATCTTTCACCTGAAATTTGCCAATAAAAGCCGTACAATCAAAAATCTGATGTTTGGAGTCTAGGCTGCATATTTTACGAGATAGCGACGCTAAACCATGCTTTTGATGCCCAAAACATGAAGGGACTGGTCCAAAAGATATTGAAGGGTACTTATCCTCCCCTTCCAGAGGTCTACAGCTCCGATCTGAAGAAATTATTATCAGAGATGCTCATAAAGGACCCCGCAAAACGTCCATCCATTAAAAAGATTCTTGAAATGCCTTTTATGAAATCAAAAATTCATTAACTGTTCTCAAGTACTGTAAAAATTCACGAGTTAAATTTGGGAAGGTAAAGTAGTTTGAGCACGTGCAATGCCAGTACAGCAAAAAATTAGCTAGCAAGGCTCTAGCAATCGAGGCCAGAAGAGAAGTCCAAAAAATCATCAAAGGAAAAAATAATAATGATGTTTAAAAAAAAGGAAGACGTCAGTAAGGAGAAGAAGATTGAGGTCGTGAGCAAAAATTATTCTGGATTGAATTTCAGAAAGAAGGGCGATGCCCCATAGCCGTTAAAAGAGATTAAGATCATTCAAAAGAGAGTTCCTTTTAAAGACGAAAACAGAAATACATCCAGAAGCAATCGCAAAGAACAGTTCAGCGGAGAAAAATATATTAAAAAGGAAAAAGAAAGCGAGGAAAAGAGCATCTTTGAGGAGGAGGAAACCTTAGAGGAACAGGGATATGGCATACTTATCAGAGATATGAAGCAATGTATCAAAGGAGGACAAGTAGAGGAGTAAACTGGATGGAAGGAGGAAGAAAGAGTAGTGCCTAAGTACCTCAAACTATAAAAAGTGCCAGGAGTCGGGGATAAAGATTCAGTCGGCAGCAAAATAGAGGCATTACGAGTGTATCTCGAGAAATAGATCGGGTAAGATTTTTATGGAGTCTACAATCTAATAAAGTAGTAGAAAGATGACGACTATTAAATGGTAAAGAGCATGCTTGGCAAGGAGCGTACCAAATACATTCCTTTAGTAGTGCAGCTAATAGTGTGCGAGGACAGCTACTATTGATATTTACTTTAATCTATTGATTTATTATTTCAGTATTGTCACAAACAGCATCATGCTTTAGCGATTTTCTTCTTTTTCTTTGGAACCTCAACGACGGCCTACTCCTCGACTGCTTGTTCCTCAACCGGCTCCTCAACTACAACTTTCTTCTGCTTCTTGCTCAGCTTCTTCTGATATTTTCTGAATTTTTCGTCAGAGTCAAAGTAAAGCTTTTCTTCTTTCAATTAATCCATGATTTAATCCATGAGTTCTTCATTCTTCTCAACCTCTTCTTCCTCCTCTCCAGTTCTAGTCAATCTTCTCTCGACCTGTTCTTTTAGTTTCTCGCCAAATCTGTTAGTGGGCTGTATTAAGAGATAGATACTGTCACTAGGTATTGATCCAAACGAGCTGCCATGGCACACTTATTAGCCAGATAACGAGATATTTTGCCTTTGTTCTTGCCGAGAGCACGACCAATAAAGGAAGTGTTATAAAGCAAACCGTACTTTGGAGTTTTGGTCTTTTGCTTTAGGGCTCGGAAAAGAGCCTTCTCAGCGCCTAAAATTTGGATTGTCGAAGCAGGATATTTGGAAAGTGTGGCAAGAGATCCTGAGTGAGAAATGAGTTTAGCTGCGATACTCTCTCCAATAAGACTGGTCAAATTAGGAGCTACAATTTCCATTCTTCCTTTCAGGTATTCCTGGATTTACTTTCTAAACTCAAACATTTTTAGAGTCTTTTCGGCCAATTCCTTTAGGCATTGCATATCGAACTCACTGATCTATTGACCCATTGATCCCTTGGAAATCTCAATGACTCTCTCTGAGAGCTCACCATCACCCACAATCTCTTCAATGTCTTCTACAGTTGCAGTGGATACGGCTCTATCTCCAATAAGAATAACCAATTTAGTGAAGATAGAGTTATCACTGATGACCTTAGCGAGTTAAGGGAAGTGCCATGAATACCATTCTTTGACACGCATAGCGAAGGTGTTGATATCCTTATCCAATAACTCAAGTAAACTAATGGACTGAATTATGGGCTTGTCCTGTCTGTTGACATCTAAGGATATCTTGCTGCGTGAGAAAGTATGAGCCAGACCGAGGCGAGTTTGTTCAAGCTCCAAATTATGGAACTCCTCATGCTTCAAGAAATCGACGAAGTGCTGACGGAAACCTCGCTGGAGTTCGTTGATAACTTGAGAAGTGGTGGTTTGTATTTGTAATGCTTCGTTGATGGAGCCGGCTAATTTATTCTCGCTGACTCCCAATTTAATTTTGCTCTTTTTCTTTAGGGGGAAGTTCTCTGTTAGGAAATCCACGAGTTGCTGTGGTGCCTTGCCCGCAATGGTAGAGCTAATGATGTCAAGAGCAACTACTGACGACTCGAAGGGATAGAAAGCCTAATTGTTGAAATGATGATACTTTGAGGTGTGCAAGCTGCGAAAAGGTTTAGAAATTTTTAATTTATTTCTGGATTTTGTCAACGGAGCTGTTGAGTTCATCGAACTACTTGAGCTCGAATAGACCGTAGCCGATTGAACTCTCGAAAAGTATATACATAACCATTAGTTGAAGTATTATTATATGACTATTATTTATCCAGCATATAATTGTATCATCAATCACAGTCGCCTTTTTATCACCTTTATTTCATTGAACTCATTAAATAGATTAAACTGAACTCACTTTGGCAATAGAGGGAGGTTAAAATTTATGGAGGGATTAATTGTCTTTCATTAGAA
>Ga0302188_10000475_pt1 | contig 34144 bp, 28 predicted proteins | sample II_Bog_E2_1_FD_198783 | JGI IMG/M metagenome (GOLD analysis project Ga0302188, IMG submission 198783) | Peat permafrost microbial communities from Stordalen Mire near Abisko, Sweden - II_Bog_E2_1 | ecosystem: Environmental > Terrestrial > Soil > Wetlands > Peat | place: Sweden: Abisko...
AACCCCAACCCCGTGTTTGGGACAGTTTTATTGCGACTATTGTTTTCTACTACTTATACAATGATAGTTCATTATTGCATAAAATATTTGCCAGTTAGTACAGTGTCAACGTTAAGTAATACCGCTCCTATCTTCATCTTTTTTATCGAGGCAATTCATTACAAGGTATTTTATATTTAAATTTAGAAATCTTTAAATAAAATCAATCTTTGCCTCACATGCCTTAGCTTTGTCGGTGTAATTTGCATCCTCCAACCAGACTTTATTTTTCATAATAAACCTGTAGATTAAATCTCAAACTTTTAATTTTTGTCCTTTTTGGTGATTTTGGGGGCTTTTTGCTTTGCAATGACAATGCTCTTCATTCACGATTTGGCTAAAAAAATTTCAAGTATCGTCAACCTACATTATTCATATTTATCTCATATCGTTGCCACTGCATTGCTTGCAAATTTCTATACTCCTGCCATTGCTTTTGAACAAATCAACGGTACATTTATTTTCGCATTCACAGGACTTGTTCTTTTTGCGTTGTTCACACAATATATGATATTTACAGCAACATCACTAAAAAGACCATCTCATACAATGCCTTTTGGATATGTAACGATAGTGACTACTATTTCAGCCGATTTATTTATTTTCAACATCAAATTTGACCTCTTACAAGTTATTGGAATAGTTTTAACTAGTGTCGGGCTTCTCAGCAAGTTTCTGGTGAGCGAGTAGCAGAAATCAAAAAGTGAGTATCATCCTGAACAGTTTAAGGACAATCCTGAGGACATTATAAATATGGAGGAAGAAATAAGAAAGAGTCAAATGTAGGAGACCGAAAAAATATGATTAATTATTGATAACTTATCGGCATTGAACTAAATAAGATAAAATTAGCCATATTTAATAACAATGGATATTTCAAAGTTAATCAACTTAATTTAGCGTCAGGAAATAGTTTTTTCATTGCTGCTTTTGTAAATATTTTCACTCCCCATCGAAACACTGATTGGGGGATAAAATTTCTGGAGATATACCCTATTATGCGGTGAGATATGTATCCATATGATTCGTACTACCATCTCAATTCTTTTAGAGCATCATGGGCACATTATCTCCTGTCAGGTACTGCAAACCCTTTCTTTTGCTTAGAAAGAGGAGATTCGACAAACATTGGCTTTAGACACATTACATCAATCTTTGGATATTAATATGATATCCCCTCACTTAGTTTCATATTAAAAGCCTTGGTTGCTGAGTAAAGAGTGAGGAAAGGAAGTGCACCCTCACCCATATAGGAAGAAAGATTAATGACTGCGCTTTTTTATGGTCGATCCTTCATTATTTTGAGAATTTATGCTGTAAGGACAGCCATCGAAACGCAATTTATGTTGATTATATCAACGATTTGCTCATAAGTAAATTTATGAAAGAGCTTCATATCCGAAGTACCGACATTGTTCACCAATAAAGCAATATCGAGACTCTTGATCTATCCAATAACCTTAGAAAACTTTGTATTGTCAGAAGAATCTTTGAAATCGAAGACAACATATTTAAATTTTGAATCTTTATATTATTTTGGCCGTAGCTTTTAAAGATTAACTATGGTATCTTTAAGCTTTTCTTAATTTCGAGAGATTAGCAAGATATTAAACCCCAGCTGATTCAATATTTAGCAAAATCCAAGTCCTATTCCATCAGTCGCTCCTGTGACAATAGCCCAACTTTATTTATCTTTCGAACAATATTTGTAGAGTAGATTTGGGAGGGGTATGAGCTGCTTAATGATATTAAACACGAGGTAAATGATAAATTTAGTGAATGGGTAGGCAAATATTGCAATTGCAATTATGCACAAAGTGCAGGAGTCCGATTCATTATTGATATTGTTTTGGTCCATTGAATTAATTATAAATAATTGAATTTCAATGTTGTATTTCTAAATTTGGTGTCAACAGATGATGAATTTATTCATAAGAAGAGTTAAATATTTTTGGAAATCATAAGCAAAGTGAAAACATAGCATAGGGTTAAAATAATAGACTAAACATAATATAAAGTAATTCTTTTGGATCAAATACTGCAACTTCAATAAAAGACAAAGTTTTATATTTTAGGTCAATTATTATTCTGAAATTTTAATCAAGATGTGAATGGATAGCTTAGGAGATATATTTCATGGAGCTTAAAGATTTATATATTGAAATTTTGTTAAATGAACAAAATATACACTTTAGTCATTCTCTTTTTTGTCTCACTCCAAGTATTAACATCAGAATCGCCGTATATAGGAAAGATCAGACTAGCTGCAAATGATCAAATTGTTGGTATATTCATCCTAATATAGAATTGAGACCATTGTCAGAAGAGCCACGTATCGCCAATATTAAGGGAAATCTAATCGAACTCGTCATTATATAAGAAAAGAACAGTTGTGATTTTTTGTAAAGACTGGAACGCCAAACTGGTGATCCCCCAGTTCTTGTGGTCATTGACATCAACTCAATAGCCAATTTGACTTGTGGAATGTTCGCAAAAATGAAACTAATAAAATAGGCCAGCGCACAAGGATTCATCATTATTACTGATGATACAGAAATCCTTTCCAATCATTGCAACATGTATAATGACAACCACTTTTTTACTGGCGTTATGAACTCGACAAATTTCAATAAAATCAAAGGAATTAAAGATAAGATTCTTGGATCAATGACTATTGAATTGAAGGACAGCAACATGAAACTGGTGGAAGTATGGACAAGCTCTCTCAATTCAGCTTCATATGATACCCAGATAGCATTGGGCAATGTTATGCAAAAATTGTCCAGTCTTGTCTAAAAGGTTGAATGGCGGCCCAGAATCGCTACTCTTGGTTGCACCCAAGGCGATAATATGAATATTTGCAATCAAGACGATTTTGTTTCAAGCTGTGCTTGTCAGGGAAAATTCTGCTCTCCTGAATTGCGTAGATACTAATTAATGTAGATTAGAAGACAGCAGCTGTTCTTATAAAATAAGATTTGAGGCAGTACCTTATCTTCAACCAGTACCCCTCCAAGTATATGCAATATTTGCAGCTCTTCAAATAGCAATGCCTGGTGAATTATCAAAAGACTAAGTATGCGTAAGACTGTGCCTCTAGTATTATGAATGCTCTTGAAATAGATGGATTCTCAATTAATATGGCTTTAGATTAGTTTTTAGACAACTGTGCTACAAATGACAAAGTCTCTGAGTCAAAGATATACACAATGTTAGATGCAGACAGTAGAGCATTTGTGAATTATGGGCGATATCCTTTGCTGTTACTCAACAAATAGATCGTATTTCTTATCCTATCTAGATAAATTTCAAAAACTAATAAGATCTGCAGGGTCAGTTTTGTTACAAATTAGAGCTACAAGATTCAGGATGTTTCTAAGTAAGCGAAGCTACTACTGTTACCACATCAGTAGCAAGTCCTTTGTTTTATTTCCTTTTGACAGTGGTGCTGGTAGCCTTGGCAACAGTAGCGGTTATATTATACCGAAGAAGACTGAAACGCGAAATGAACAAATAAGTGAAGATGCAAGTATCTACAGCTGTGGAGCATTATTTTGCCCTGTCATAAACTACCAGTCGAAAATGATGATGCATTTGGCTTGTATTAAAATCTTCACATATGTATTTAAACATTATGGGCAAAGATTGAATTTTAAAATTGGGATTATTATTCAATAATTAAACTCTTAGAGTATGAAATTATTATATAACTGACATGCTGGCATGTTTTTCTATTGGGATTAAGCTAAAAGCATGTGAAATATCGATAAATAGATAGAATGCTTATTTATTGAAAACTAACAGAATAAGCATGCATATAGTTAATGATATAACGAATGAAATTGAAAGTTAAACTTTCAAAGTTTAGATTGGATCATTGTGGGCTGTAAATTTACTTTAAGTAGATAAAAAGGAACTTCATATCCAGGGTAGGTTAAAATTATTTAGCTCCCCAGTTTTGTGCAATTCTTAAAGACTTAGGATTACACATAGAGTAAAACATGCCTTTAAAGCCATTTTAGCACCCGAGAGCACCAAGCATAAGGAGGTGCTACTCGGGGATGCCTTTTCCCATAAATTCCTTATTCACTGTTCCTTTTATGCAATAATAAGCCTCTCCAGGGCCAAATTGCTAGAAAAAATTGTAGGGCAGAAACGTGAGATCGGCCCCGTTAAGCTGATGTCTGACCACTGCACTTATTCATCCTTGCGAACCCATCATTAGCAAATCATTCACTTTGGTTTTGTTCGACCGAGCCACGATATGATTAACAATGCAAAATAGATTCCCAATTATCAAAGTTATACATGTTATTTCAATTTATTCTTGCTTTATCGATAGGTAAGAAATATTTAAGAGAATTAAGCAATCTTATTTTTTAAGTAATATTATTATTCAGTTATTTTAACATGAATCGATAAGAATTACCAAGGATAAGACTCAAAGTAGTAACTAACGCAGGCATTAATATTCTATGTACTGCCCTTAGGACATGGAAAGTAATTGAATGGCTTCCGCACATTGAGTAGGCTTACCGCGAGGTTAAGGAGGATCAAGAAGATGATGAAGGCAGCAAGCAGAGATTCATCAGAGCAATTCGAATTAAAAAAGAAGAATTTTATATTGCGAATAGCGAATATATTGGAGATATCTTTGAAGATAATGATGAAGTTCAATGTGAAATATCATTTCCCTAAATCATCAACAAGAGTCATAAAAAGGAAAAACACAAAGATAAATCTAAGGAAAAAAGGGAGATCACGAGATAAACTGGCGAGATACCTATTGTAGATGAAAAGAAGGAATTGAAGAAGATAACAAGTGACGTTGTTGAAGAGGATATTGAGCCAAAGCCTAAAAAAAGAGTAAAAACCGATAAACACTAAAAAAAGCAAACTGAAAAAAATGAGTAGTAATAATAAAAGCCATCTCAAAAGAATAAGACTGACAGGGAAAATTAACCAGAGAAAAGATAAAGTTAAAGCAAGAATAAAAATCATAAATCACTATAAGAAAAAGAAGAAAAAAAGCATAAGCAGGAATAAATAATGAAAAATGTCGATCTGGCTAAACTCAAATCTCGAATCAAACCTCCTGTTTAAATAAGTGATGTTAATCCTTTGACTGGAAAGGTACTTAAAATTTACTCCGTCAATGATGATTCTAATTCTGAGGAAAGCAGTTGATGAACAACCTGATAAGTAATTCTTATCATTCAAATACAATTTTAAAATATTTAACCTCACAATCCTATAATGATCATTATTGATGTGGTGCAGCATTTTCGGCAGCAGGGGCTGGTGCTGGTGCTGGAGCTTCAGGTTGACGATTAGCGTAATCATGGACTATTCCCGCCAATTTTTTATATCCGTTAAGTAAGAATCCAATCCCAGATATTTTTGCTTCTATCCAAGCATTCACTGAACTACTGGCATATCTAAACTCGTTATTGATTCGATATTTGATGAGTAGATACTGACCAATCATGAATACCTTAATGAGTCTGTTCATGAAGTCTAATGGTAAGGTTATCACAAGATAAGCTAAAAACACCATTTCAATACGGCAACGTCCTTCCATAATGTAAAAGCGATGGTTACGAATAATGCCTGTATATTGGCTAATGCTGGCAGTGGGATGCTTCATGTTTATATACTCTGCAATTCCATAAAAGAAAAATAAAGCTATGGGAGCGTAGTATAGATAATTTACGAACCCTAATGATCCAAATGTGATATAGAGCAAGTTTTGTCCATGGTTATTCATAAACACCTTTCCCAGATACTCCTTGTTGAATTGAGGGCGCTTCAAAACTCGGATAATTCCGATGAGCGAGGCAAGGAAGGCCACCATTAGGGTCCAGCGAAGGTTGAAGGGACTCATTACTAAGAAGAGTCCCTTGAGAATAGTCTCCACAAGGTAGAATGTATTTATCAAGGTGCGCGATTCCATATTGTTGATATATTATACGTAACAAGGTAACACAATTAATTTTGGTTTGTAAAATCATAATTGCCCTGTTGTTAAAATAATTTCAATAACAATGACCCAGATAAATATTTGATCATTCAGCATGATTATCTTTGAGGCCATCATCAACAAAAGTAGGTCCTTATTTGGAAATGGAAAATCTCCAGGAATTAATTGCCCGCTAAATTTTGAAATGAGTAGCTCTAAAAAAATTGAGGTGGGTCTGCATTGTCCAATTCGGAAATAGAGACAACATGAAGCTAATCAATACTTCAACCAATAAACATGTCTTTAAAATTAACCAAATTTTGACTGTCAGACATAGCCTTATCCACATGGTTTATTGCTGCTTATTATTTCTGTGCTATATCTACTGCAGCTAAATGTCTTTATTAGAGTCGTTTCCTGTTTGAATTTATGGTTTTTGCTACTACACAGCTGGATGAACAAGTTGCTCTTGAGGTCGTTAATTACTTTTCCGCATGATCTAAATTAATCCGATTAGCAATAAAATAACTCCTATTACTGCATAATGCTATAAGCGCATATAAGTTAGGATGACTCCTAATATGTATCCAAGACAAAACATTTGAAGAGTGGTAAAGGCCCGCATGACTATCATTTGCATGCCGCGATTATGATCCTATCTTCCTTGCAATCTTTCTTGTCTCAATTCAGCCGCTTCTCTGTTTAAACGGTTGGCCTAATTCAGCATTTCCTCCCGTATCTGTTTAAAATTTGTTAATCTGATCATTTACTTTCTAATTTTTGAAATTGATTTGATATTTTGACTATCCTTTACTTCTAGTATTTGAATCATCAGAGAGTAGCGTTAATTTAATAGTGGCTAGAAAGGTGTTCCATGAACTGGAGATAAAAACTACACTATTTTTTAGCTGTAGTAATTACTAAATTAATTAGTCTCTTTTTCATTCGTAATGACAGTCAAATGGTACTCTAAAGTGTATCTGCAATTTTCAATATGATCGAACTCAATAGTATCTAGAAGGGTGCATGTTCCAGGGAGTTAAATATTATCATGAGCGAGATGAAAGCGTTCGAAATTAAGAGCGGGAAATTTATTAACTAACAAGCATTTGATTTTATTAATTTACCAGTTGAGGGGGGCTTGCATAATTAAAGATCGTGCCTCTTTGATTTATATTTTCAAGGAGATCAAGTCCCCTGTAATGCTATAATATAGTTCTTTGCTCATCTAAGTCTAATAATTATTATTGCAATTATGGTAAAGTTTTGCGAATTGGTAAATTAAAACAAACAATTATTTTTAATTCATTTTTATAATTCTATATTAGAGTTCTTTTCATTTTATAATACTTCAACTATGAGTCGTAAGCAGAAACAATGCGGACTTGGCAAGGCCCTGCAAAACCGTTTGGAAAAGAAACGATTTGTGGGAAGCGGCGATAAGGCCCCTATCTTCTATCAAGAAACGGAGGAGAATGAAGCTTAAATTAAGAAAATGAAGATGAAATCAGTCATTGAACAGAATTCGTTGACTTAATTTTTGCAGGTCGCACAGATGAGTCAGCAAGATTTTCATGCCAACCGCAATATCAAGTTTTCAGACATTCGCGAATAATTGAGCAACAAGCGTATCCTCCCTAATCATTCTGATCTTCCACGCTTTACACAAAATAAAGTGGAAGGCAATTTGTTGGTTGGTATTCAAGTACCCCGCAGACCTTAGTGGAAACAAGCAAAAAACAAATCTGAACTTTAGCAACTCGAGACTGAAGCATATTTAACTTGGAGGCGCAAACTAGCGCATATTGAGTAGACCAACTAAGGACTGTCTATCACACCTTACTAAAAAAACTTAGAAGTATGGAGACAGTTGTGGCGAGTTGTTGATAGGGTAAATGTATTGGTACAAATAGTTGATGGTCGAAACCCTTTATTCTTTTACAGTCAAGATTTAGTAGCCTACGCCAAAGAGCTTGGTAAGACTCGTTTTCTTGTCGTAGTTAATAAGAGTGATCTTATTGAGGAAAAAATTCGGACAAAGTGGAACACCTATTTTATTGATCAAAAGATAGATCATGTGTTTTTCACTGCAAAATAAAACATGTTGGGATAAAGTGAAGAATAGGCAGGCCTTAACTCGCCTTTGGTACTGTCTCCGCATCAGCTAATAACCATATTCCAAAAATATGCTGAGGGATTGACTGGAGTGGAAATAGGATTGACAGGATATCCCAATGTTGGCAAATCCAGTGTAATTAACGCAGTGCTGGGTAAGAAAAAAGTGGGAGTGGCTAGTATGCCAGGAAAAACCAAGCACTTTCAAACTCTCAAACTAACAGATGTAGTCACTCTCTGTGACTGCCCAGGATTAGTCTTCCCGAAGATATCATAGTCAAAAGCTGAGATGGTTTTAAATGGATTATATCCAATTGACACAATAAAGCAATTTGAAGAGCCTCTTGAGCTCATAGCTTATCGTGTAAACAAGACCATTTTCGAGTAACTCTACTCCTTATAATGGAAAAAAGACGAACCTTACGATGGGGAGTCTATTCTTGTCAAATATGCTAAACTAAAAGGATTTTCAACTGGAAGTGGACTACCAAACCAATCTCAGGCTGCTCGACATATCCTTAAAGATTACGTCAATGGTGTATTGGTCTATAACCATCCGCCACCCCACTCTCAGTAGGAAATATTATCGTTTGAGCAGAGGCAAGCACAAATATAGCAGGAAAAACTGAATTTTGAGAAAAAGGAAGAGAAAGTTGAGCAAAATCTTGACGACGACTTCTTTTAGAAAAATTAAATATAAGAAAAAACTTTTTAAGAGGTAATTAATGGACTGGAAGAAGAAGACTTGCTTGACATCATTGAAGGAAAAAGAGTGTAGGGTCTCAAGGTGACCAAATAAATGCGCAAATAGATAAAGTTCGCACTTAAGAGAGGAGCCAAGGTGGAGGAAATTCGTAAGCAGCTGCTGAGTCTGGGAGGTACGGATCATAAGCTTTTGATAAAAGTATGATGTTTTGAACTGTTATTGTTATAACCAATTTATTTACAGTTTATTTTCAGTTGACAAAATTTAGATTGAAAACAAAAATCAGGGTTATTCCCCTTGACAAAATAATTGTTATTATTGAAGCATTTAAAACTGATTTTTCGATAAATTCTACATTCTTATACTGAAACACATTTCAACGAATGTATAGTGATAACGACAATCAAACCTAATAATTAAAAATATATATAAAGATTTAATTTCCTGTAAATTTTATGCATTGGAGAATAATCTTTAAAAGTTTTCATAATTCATCAATTCAATAAAAGGGTTGGTTTTTAATCTAAGTTGGATCATCCTTTGACAGTTGAAATATATTGAATAAATGACAACTACAAATTCCAATCTGTGCTACAAAAGTACTCCTGGCATTAGCAAGTTATTCTCATAGGAAATTGCAAGGTAGGCAAGACATCCTTCTTGAACTATGTGATTGGTCGCAATGTCAGCCAAAAGAGTGTCACTCCAACCATCGGGGTGGAATATGCTCCCGTCAATATTAAAGTGGGTACTAACGATATTCGGGTTAACATATGGGATACATGTAATTAATTTACAATTTAGCTGGAGCCGAGCAGTATAAGTCAATCACGAGATCTTATTATCGTAAATGTCATGGTGCTATTGTGATGTTTGATATTACTGAGCGTAAATCCTTCGAGGACCTTAAGCTTTGGCTGCAAGAAATCAAAAATTAAATACGCAGCAAGATGCCTAAAATAATTATAGCCAACAAATTTGATCTGGTTGAGTCTGGACAGCGCTAACGGGCAATCACGGAAAAGGAAGTCGTTGATTTTTGTGTGGAGAACAACCTTATCTTCAAAGAAACTTCAGCTATCACGGGCTTTAATGTGAGGGAAACCTTCAATTAGTTTGTTCAGGGTACTCTTATTTTAAGTTAGGAATATATGAATGGAAAGGTCGTAATGAGGAGGAACAGAGTAGTGGAGGGATATATAACAGTAGTGTTTCTCTGGAGAAGGAAAAACCCAAAAATATCGAGGGGGACAGTTTGAATTGCGCTCGATGTTGCTGATTTTTTCATATTTATAACTATGAACGAGGGTTATCTTCACCTTTGGGGCAAAAATTATCCCAATCCTACTCTTATTAAGAATAAAGTGAGCATAGTAACAGCCGGATAAAATCACATACTCTTCATTGGTAGCTAGGTGTCGATACAGCTGGCAAGGAGACTTTTGGCATGGGATCCAACAAATTTGGACAGCTAGGCCTGAAAGAGCCTCAATTTTATCAGTAACCAATCCCTGTATTGCAGGGACATGTACCCATTTCTTTGCACTGCGGTGCTGAGCATAGTTTCTTCATCAATGGTAAAGTTTGTATTCATAAAGATAAATATGAGGTCTACAGCATGGGACTCAATATAAAGGGGCAGCTTGGCCACTCTCTCTTCAATAATGCCTGTACCCCGAAATTGGTGGCTGCATTGCTTCCCTTTGGCTTAAAAAATAAAGAATCAGCTAACCCAGAGATAAGTAAACCTGTTAAGTCTCCAATCATAGAAATTCTTGAAAGTAAGTGAACTATTATCGAGAATTCGACTTGCAAGTCAAGACAGAAGAAGCAAGTTAGAAAATGTTTTTAATGGACAACGACTAGTATGTAATAAGCATCGCTTGTGGGGCATTGTTTACAATAGCATTAACGAATAAAGGGAAGGTTTTGGAATGCGGACTTATTGGAGGAGGCAGTGCAAGCAATATGGATGAGTAGATTGAAAAAACGAAATTTAAAGTTATTCAATTTGACTGTAAAATTGAAAAGATACGCGCAGGACTTTCCGGAGCGGTCGCTTTCAGCAAAGAGGGACATGCCTTCATTTGGGGAAAATTTGGTAAAACAACCATTAACATACCAAAAAAGGCGCAAAGGATGAAGAAGAGTTTGAACCAAATTGAAGATCAGTATGTTAATGGTGAGGTCGGCGACTAATTTGTTGTACTTTTAACTTCCAAGGGTGAAATACTAATATTTGGTTAAAACATCGATAATCAACTGGGCTGTGAGTCTCATTTGTTGCCCTATCAGGAAGGATTCAGTAGTTTAGAAGGAATGCCCTTATCATCGAGGGTATTTGTGGGCAGGAATAGCGTATTTGCAGTAGAAGCAGAGTCTGATTTACTTTATGGATGGGGTTCCAATAAATATGGCCAAATATTTCCAGTTTAATCATTAAAGGGGCTGCTTAAAATAACAAATTCCAAATTTAAAATTAATGCATCTGATTTACTGATTCCTTCTTCATATTTCACTTTATTGCTAACTAGTCGTCAAGTCTTAACTATCACAAAGTAGCTTTAAGTTTCACCTCCTTAACAGAGGGTTGAAACTATCGCTTTATCTGAGTACCGTAAATTACTTAACGACTATCAACTCCTTAAAGCCTTGAATATGACTTTGCTGTAGAAATATCAGCCTACTCATAAATAGTCCAAAGAAGTACAAACTACATCAAAGTTTGAGATAAGTGGTGTAACACAATATCGTAAGTTTAACTCTAATGTTTAAATTGCTTGGAAAGAGATTCAATTAGAGTCACAAATCAATGAGGGTGGATACGGACTTATCTATAAGGCACGATGGAGAGAGATTCAAGTTGTTGTCAAGAAGTTTAAGATCGAAAACGGAGATGTAAGCTTAAGAGATTTTCTGAGTGAGTGTCATGCCATGTAAGCTGTGCGGCATCCACATATTGTTATGTTTCTCGGAGTAATTGTTCTTCTATTTAGGCTGTAACTGTTAATCCTCACTACAGCATCATCCTCGAATATTGTAGTAAAGGATCTCTTTGGTCTTACCTCCAAAATAAAGATAATGCTATCAATTGGTAAGATCGTAGACGCTTTGCTATTGAGATAGCACAAGGTGTACTGTACTTACATTCATGCTCTCCTCCTATCTTGCACAGAGATTTAAAGAGTCTAAACATTTTCCTCGACGCGAGTTTGAGAATTAAGATTGGTGATTTTGGTTGGACCAAAGCACTCTAGGAATACATGACAAATAAAATTGGGACTTATCAGTGGATGGCACCAGAGGTTATAGGCAGCAAACCCTACACTTAAAAAGCAGATGTATTCAGTTACTCAATTATTATGTGGGAAATAGCTTCTAGGTAACCTCCTTATCGTAACATCAACGGAGCTAAGGTATCAGAAGAGGTATTAAATCGCTAACTACGCCCAACTATCCCTTCGAAGTGTCCTTAAAGTTTTTCCAAGCTAATGCGTAAGTGCTGGTAAAGCGATCCCAGTAAGCGACCCAATTTTCGAGAAATAATTCGTGAGTTATAGGTGATGAAACTGCCTGCTTGATCTTCTTGGTTGAGATAATTTAAATGTTATGAATGAATAGTCTTAAACAATCATTTTTTCTTTTTGCCAGTCGCGTTCATGTCCCTAAGCACAACCACTTCGTTGGTGGCTCTGTTGAATTCCCATCCTCCAAAAATGAGGATGTGTGGGCCAATTGATGTAGCAGTGTGACCATACCTGCTCAAAGGAGGTTGTCCTTCAAATTTGCCTTTCTACCAAATGAGCTCGTTGTCAGTATTGAGCACGATAAAATAATTTATATCTGCAGGCGGAATAAAATTTTGCTCACCACGAGCACCAGAGTTTATGCTCCAACCACCGAAAAAGATAATATCGGGGCCGCTTATATTGGCTGTATGACCATAACGAGGTAACGGAGGAGTCCCAGACACTCTCACTCTCGCCCATTCATACTTTTCTGTATCCAGAATACGAATATCGTTAAGATAGCATGCTTGCAATTGTGTTCCTTGTCTATAATCAGAAGCCTTCTGTGCTTCTTCATCGAAAGCAAAGCCTCCCTGCACGATCATATTGGTTCCGACCTGTATTGCTGTATGTCCTTGTCTTCTCGTAGGTATGGGACCTTCACATTTAGGTTGCGTCCAAGCCATTACTTATAAATCCAGTACAAACAAATCGTTAAAGTATTATTTACCATTTGTACCTCCGAAAATAAAGATTTTTGTTTAGTTAACTAATACTGCTGAATGGCCATAACGAGCAGAAGGCGAACCAATTCCTTCCGGACCTTGCAACCATGTCATTGTCACAGGGTCAAGAGCGTGTAAATCTCGGAAAATCTTCCCTTTGGCACCACGACCTCCGAATATAATAATTTTCGATCCTGCCAGAACAGCAGAATGAGCGTAGCGAGGGGCAGGAGGTGTTCCTGAAATCTTAGGTTTTGTAAATTTATTTGCGTTAACGTCAAGAATATAAGTATCGTTCAAATATGCATAGCCTTCAGTCTTTCCTGTATAATAATGCCCTCCAAAGATAATTATGGATGCGCCTGATAAAGTGGCGGAATGCCCTCCTCTTGGACATGGGCTTACTCCCTCTATAATGGGATAGGCCCATTGCCATCGCCGGATCTGTAATTAATTATCGTCAAATTCTATGTAATTTAAAAAATACAGGATGAAGAAGCAGAAACTTGTGATTTAGAGGAATTTTGTTTGCTATGTTCCCCTTGATCTGAGTACTCTGATTATTCCTTTTGCGAGGCTTCCTCGGGGTAGTCATCGTCATACTGAGAGCCGCTCTAATCCATTGTAAGTTTTATTTATTATTAATTAAGTAACATAATCACAAATCCTGACTCATTTATGGTGTTCAATATTTGCAGCCTTTGCTTAATTGATCTCTTTCGTGATTTATTTTGCCATTTTGATTTATCCTTCTGTGTTATTGTTAATAATTTCTGTCTTTGCATTTTTCACAAAAATTTAAAGATCATCGATTGTCATAGTGGCCAAATCTGTTTTGAATAGTTATCTTTCTAAGGTATCGGTCTTGATATAGATAATTACGCTTTTTCCGGGTTCTGGATTCTGCAGCCAATCATTAAAATAATCATAGCCCAGATCATTCTTATTGGCACTGCAACACAACAGCTAATCCCTTTTGCAACAAAACTATTCCAATGTAATCAATCCTTTATTTGCTGTTTCATCACGAATAACAATCAACAGCAGAGGAGTCTGTAAATTAAAAGCTTTTGTGAGTCTTTTTTCAGAGGTTTCATGTAAAATATTAATAACTACAGGTTGTATTAATTCTTAAAGCCAAGCAAGAACATCACTAAGGTTTTACTTCCCAATAAATGTATGGATCTCTTTATTGTGAAATTCAACGCAAAAAGATCGATTTGAAGTCATTGAGTAGATTGGATACTTAGTAAATAGTGCAGAGATAAAATGAAGGTCACTGTCGAGAGATATGCCATAAATTGCAACAAATGGGATGGGTGCTTTAAATATTTCTTATAAGGATGGTAGTTTGGAATTAGCGATAGAGTTCATGAAACTAATAATAATCTCAGCTGTTCGAGGACCTGAATAGTCTAATTAATGCCCGTTGATGTAAAATCTCAGGGCAGGATATTCTTGAAGCTAAATCCACTCCATTATCTTTTGTTAAGCCATTAAGTCCACCGCGGCAACTACATATTCATATTTATTGTTTTTGACTATATTGGCCAATTTTTAGTATTAAGGAGCAAATTCAGTGCAATGGCCACAGTTTGGAGAATAATATTGTACAAACACAAATTTATTCGTGGATAGAGTTTTGTTGTAGGTAGTTACTGTTAATCTTTGGATTTTTGGCAAATTTATGTATTTTTACTCTTGATGATGTGCAGAGATCAGTGATTTTTCTATCTTGCATTCCTTGATATCCTATAAAAATTAAATTATTCTTTCTTCTAAAATACAACAAAATATACTGCTGAGTTTAACGGGATAATGAAATATATATTTTTATTGTTGGCCATAGGGCAGATAAACTAATAATGATTTGCCATCTTTTATTCCTTTAACAAAATTATTCATTTCATTGAAGGTATCATAGGTGGGATCAACTAAAGCACATTTGAAACTACTCTTATACTCTTCGCAAATAGCCTCCAGATAGCCAGTTGCTTTTGCAGTAAAATCTGTATTTTTAAAAAGAAGAAAAGAAGGTAATTTTTCTTTATTTTAAAAGACAATTTTACCATGATCCTTTGTAAGCAAAGGCACTATGAAGGAAAAATAATGTTTATGAATCCAAGTAATCATTCCTTTGACAGTTAATTCTCCTTCAAAGTTGATAATTTTTGAGTTCTTCAGGTGAAGAGCAATTTTATTTTATTAATTATCAAGGTAATAGTAATTAACTGTTCTTTCCACAACCCTTATAATATTTAAAATTTATAGTCTTTTAGGAGATACTCCTTGAATCAATAAGAATTCTTCTTTGCCAATCTTTTTTTGCACTTCTTATTCATTTATTGGCTAAATCTTTGAAGAAAGTAAAGAATTGATCCATTCCTAAATTTAGTTGGCAGTCGTAGGACCATTATAATCGATATAGATACCATATAAAGCGAATTTCAGAGTGGGATACCCTTCAATATTTGCCTCTTTACTAAACTTTTCATTAATAGTAGCATCCACTTTGGCAATAATGTAATTTTTTCCGATAGCTGCTGCACCTAATTTATCATATTAAGGAATCAAATTTTTGCAATGTCCACACCAGGGAGCATAAAACTCCAAAAAGACATAAGGATGTTTGTTGATAAAGACGGTGTAATTAGAATCATCTAAGATTGTTACTTGAGCTTAAGCAATGACTAAAATTTAGACTATAAATAGAATATATCTGGCCAACATTGTTTTAAAAGATTATATCTTTGATCTATCTTAACCAAGAAAATAGCATAATTCAAAAATATAAGTAATCCAATGCCCTTCGCTACCGACGGGCGGGTCTTATTTAATGTGTTAATGAATGAGGCGAGCACTTAATATTGAATACTGGTTAGCTCCCTTCATCGTGTACAATGCTAGATCGAATCCATGTTTGTTCATGCATTGACTAAAATAATATCTTGAATTTAATAATTTAGTATTCAAAGATTGAATTTAATTATATTTAAGCAATCTTTTGCTTTGATATAAATATAGCTTCTAGAAAACAAAAGACATTCATAATCATCCTATGGGTTTATTGCCCGTGCAGTAGGGCATTGTGTAGGAACCATACACAGCCATCAAACTTAAAAATATAAAAATAAGATAAAGACCCTATCCATCGAACCATTTTATTGCATACACACCCACCACTCCCAGGAAAGTAGTTGCTATGCGGCCTGATAAGGAACAGATGCCCAAAGCCTTGCCACGAATCATAGTTTCGTATATTTAGGCCGTATATGAATTTAAAGACTATATCATTGCAAAATTACCATAAAAGAGATACTAATTATAAGTTTTATGACCAAAAACGTGACAAATAATGCTAGCTTATTCTCTTCTCCAAAGAAAAGGATCAAACAAGTCGCAAGGAATACAATAGTAAAACCAGAATAAATTGTTTTTTTCCGACCAATCTGAGGATGGTCCATCATGATAGGCGATAAATATAAGGCTACAATCTCCACCATCGCAATAGCAATTAAAAATAAATATTTAAAGTTTTAGTTTGAGTGAATTTTGGAGTATTCCCTCTGTAGAATAGTGGGCAGAAGCAACATAATGCCATAGTATATAAAGCAAACTGTAAACCAAGAGAATAGAAGACGTACAGATGATTATTTATATTTGCTGTTGAATAGTTGAGAAAGAGGAACATCTTCCGCATTCTTATCCTCTCTATCCTCATTAATTAACAGTTCAATTTCCTCTTTTTATATAAATGGTTTATTGTTAAGTCGGCACATTATAGTCGTAACCTCGTACACTTCATCTGCTTTTTTTTGAACCCACAGATATCGTAAACTCTCCTTTCCATCAGTTTTATGCTCGTATAACGCGTACAATCCAGGTAAGCAAATCACAAATAAAAGTTTTCGCCAAGAATTATCTTGAAGAAAATAATATCCTAAAAAACAAGTTATAACACAGCCTATGGACCAGCAAAATCTTGATCTGACTAAGATAGTAGCCCTCATGGAAGACGGTGATATTTCTGTTATATAAGAAATTGATAAAGGCAGACAGATACCGATTCCGACCCCATAGAAAAATCTGGCGATTAAAAAACTTGAATAGTTCCAACATATACACGAAAAGAGTCCAAAAAAGCACTGAAGAGCGGCATCCCAAGTAATGAACGTATGCCTGCCATATCTATCAGAGTATATTTGGAGGTAAGAACCCATAGAAACCCCTAAATATACGACAGTAATGAGCATTGACTGTTAGAAAGTGGACAGATTCCATTCTTCGGTGAGAACTGGCAGAAGTAAACCCAAAACAATTGATTCACAACCTTCACTAAAAAGCAGCAAATAAAGAGGTCGACAGAGTTTTTATTGTCCAGGCCCATATCCAATCTTTTCGTTAAGCAAATAGTTAAGATGATCAGTTCTTTTGTTTGATTACTACGTGAGACCTTACTCTAGATCCATTTTATTATTAATGAGATAAATAAGTATAACATCTAAATGATAGATTTAAAATCTTATCCTATTTTAAGGGCGATTAATAATCATATTCTGTTTCGTTATTTTTATACTTAAATGGAATAAATATTAAAGATCAATTATCACGATTATGATTGTTGATCACTTTGATCAATCTTGCCTCTCGCCAAATACCCTCGATCAATTTGCCGTCCAGTGTGTGAAATTTGCCAAAACCTTGGATACGGTCATGGTGAAAATCTCCCTCAAACAATTCACTATTGGATAATTTAATTTTTCCTCTCCCCTCTTTGGTATCTTTCATCAGCATACCTTCATAATACTACCAAGAGTCTCCAAGGAGATCAAAATTTGTGTAATCAAAAGATTCCTTGAATGGAATCGGACTGTCATTGTAAACCCTTCCTAAACCATTGAACTAATCTTGAGACCAACTGCCTTCATAGGCTAATGCACCATTTTCATAGTAAAGTTTGCCAATACCATCCATTTTATTATTTTTCCAATGTCCCTAATAGTAGCCTCCGTCTTGATAGTAGAATCTTCCTTGCCCGTTTCGCATTCCGTGACTCTTAAAACCTTAATAGCGACTTCCTGATCCATACTCTTCCATGACATACTATTATTATTCAAAAGTATCTTCTGATTGTAATGACTGATCAGGAGATTCCTAGTCTCTCGCCTCAACAATAGTTGAGTTGTATTTGTTTCTAGCTGTGGGACGGTGAGGTGTCGTCTACTTTTATTCTAATTTCGATTAAGGGGCAACATTTATATTATTTCCTGCGCTTTGCTCATCAGTAAAATTTAGCAATTTATCATTTTTGTCATGGATAAGTGGTATTTAAGAGTGTTCACTGAATTTTTCCTATTGCCTGATGCCTGTTTATTATTTTACAAAAACCGGACTTTGCTATTTTTTAATTATCTCTCCTTCTTGATATTTTTGATTTCCTTTTTTTTCCATTTGTATAGAGGGTTTACTATTAGGTATTATTATATTAGTAATATTTTAAGGACTTTTAGTCTTTTCTTCGAAAGTAAAACTTTATTTGTAAATCATTCCCAAAATTGGGCTGACTGAAGGCTACTTTGGATTAGGGAAAGATTATGCAGTAACACTATTAAACTGGGTTTAATTTGATCCTTGAAAATTCTCAGGTTTAATAGTAAAGGTAAATTTAGTGTTTTGGGTTGGGGCAAGGTTGCTAGCAGGAGGTTGATACACCTTTAAGACATTTTTTTAATATAATTTATTTGGCAAGTTGGAAGGAATGTAATTTGAAGGAGGAATACAGGAAATTATTACTGAATTAGAGAGAGATGCAGTTTGAGGAGTGGCAATGGGAGTTGACAGCTTAGAGTCATTGAAAGAAATTTTAGGCACTTGGGAAGTCTGGCAAGATGCAACAACATGCTTAGATTTTGGAGGAGAGGGAATCCGAAATGAATCCGTATGAACAATTTAATTCATATCACTCTTGAGGTGGAGTATAGGAGTATTATTGTTCCAAAGAGAATCAGTTTTGCGAATTGGAGACAGTTGACATGTGCTCTGTTTATTAATAACAATAGTTTGGGGAATATTTTTTGCAAAATTAAATTTTTTTCTAGTTTCAGTCAAATCCTGATTGATGAATTGATGCTTTCCCTATAATATTTCTGTTTTCTTTTTATTTCCATGCATGCTTATAAAATGTTGTTTTTTATTATCGACGCCCCAAATTTGATATATTTTTATTCTCTATTTGGGATTTACGCTGAGGAGGCACTACAATCCTCTTTTCAGTTTTTAGTTCTTAATATCCCTCAATCTATACCTTACCTCCTCAACATTTACTTCTTTCTTGATGTATAAATTGCCTGATCTGCCCAATTTATGAAGCTCCAACCCTATGGCTCCTACACTAAACAAATTAGAGTCAAATTCGTTATAATCACTCATTTTGGAATTGAAAGCTGCATTAAGCTTTTATGGAGATGGATAACTTTGCATCAATTAGGTAATCTTTTCAGCATTACCTGCACTCATATTATCCTTAATGAGCCATGGATCCTTCAAAAACATTTTCCCATTTTCATCAACGGCTAGGCTATGAAGCCAAAGTCTTTAATAGTCTCTCTGGAACCTGTTATTATATTCACGTAATCCATTGAGGTATGCCTCTACTATTTGCATTGTTTCCTCCTCAGTAAAAATCTCTTCCTGAAATTTGCGTTTGATGAATTCTTCCCGAAGAGTATAGTTATCCCTGCCATTGAAGATAAGGTAGTAGTTTTGCTAATTTGAACAATAGCCTCTCATGTCCAGGTAGAAGTGGGTTTTGAGTCGCGAAATTGACTCGCAACGTGTCTTGGCATATTCCTCTATGATTTGGCTGATTTGGCTGTTCTCTTCTTGAGAGTTGGTGGTGATTTTGTGGAGAGTACACATCTGATTAGTCTTCCTATGCAGCAAATAGGGATTGTCTTGCAAGCTGAACTATGATTCCAAGGATTGATAGAGTTACTATTCGTTGGGTGACAGATAATTACCCATACTGATATTAATATTCAAATAAGCTATAATCGTTTCCATAATTATCAAATAAAACAACTTCCTCTACAGTAATTTTCTCTTCTTTAATATAATTACTTTCTTTGTTAAAAACGGTTTGTGTTTTACTTTCGCCTGAAGAAATTATAAATTGTCGTGCCGATTAAAAATAATATTTAATAGATAAATCAACAAAAAAGGACGGTAAATTGCATCAAATAAGGCAATTGCATTGATTTAAGAGCAATGAAAAATAATTTATCATTAAAGGGATGCAAATCAAACGAAGTATAGCTTGTTTTGAAGCGATTCAGGCACGATTTTATCCTACAACACTTCTGCATTGAATTTGGCGCATTTCTTGGCATACTGCAGGATCGCTGGCACTTTGATCGATCCTGTCCAGTTAACGTAGTTAAAGCATTGACTGAAGCATAGCTCCTGTAGGATGCCTTCCTCCATTTGGGAATTGGTGAAAATGACCTTGTAGTGATTGGGTACTGTGGATCCACGATTTGATTGCTGGCTGATCAGAAAAAAATCATAATTATCAGATACTAAATTCTCTGCAATAAGAGTACCTGCCCCTACGTTACGAGGCGAACCGGTGGTAAAAAAGCGCTAACTATTTTTTGTGTTGACCATGACAACAGTGAGTTTGAGGTTGGCCTGATCGTATGTAGCTTTTAGTTTATCCACAAGAGGAGTCGTATAAAGTTATTGATAAATGCTAACCTGATCTCCTGTACAACTATTGAAGTAGACTAATATTTCCCTAGGCGTCTCTTTATTACGATCAAAATAAGCATGAACGCAAGCAAGTGTTAATGTCATCATGCTTTTGAATTTACTTTATTGATCACACACTTAATGATGAGAGAATAGGGAAGAGAAAGTAGAGTTGATGGTGGCGCACACACTCAAAACTGTCCCCTTCAAGCCCTTAGCTGAGTCAAAAGCCACAAGCATAGTGCGGGGGATATCAAAGCTGGTCTTAGGCACCCACAATGTGTTTCCCCTCTTGGCAATTATCTGTAAAAGCACTTTTGTTGCGATTGACTGTATATTCTTCTTTCTGAGAGTGAATTATGTCACCATCTGCGTAATCATCTCCTACTGGCTCAGTGAAATCTGCTTGATTTGTTTATATTGATTCTTTAGGTTATTGGATAATATCACACAACAAATGTTGGATCCCCACTCAGCAGCCCGGCTCAACTGACTTCGTATTTATTTTACACCTGCTCCTTGATCCATTTCATAGGTTTTAAGTTTAAGACTGACTTGCAGGTTACGGCTGGTGCTTTAGAAGGTATTGATGAGAGGTTTTAGGTCAGTGCCTTTCATGGCAATAATTGCACAAATAACCTAGTGCTTACTGCTAAAGATAGGTTTGTTGAACAAATTGAAGAACGCTTCCTTGCCTTGTTCAACTGCATTCTCCTTACCCAAAGCAAGACGCGGAACAGGAATAGCTTTAGCGCTAATTTTGGCCAATTAATGACTTATTTCAATACCCAGCTGACTCAGTTGGTTGATGTCATGATTGTTCTTCAGCTCTCCCATCAGTCCTTCTATTTATTTTAGCTTATCAATTGGATCTTTTATTGTCGACTCTGAGATTTTTTTCCTTCTAAACTAATCAAAATTATCAGGAATGCCTGTCATAAGGCAGAGTTCTGGCACGAGCAGCACTGGCCCTTATTCGGCTGATTGCCTCGTCTTTGATTCCACTTGTAATAGAGGCTGACTTAAATTTTTAATGTTGATATGATAGCGATCTTGATAATAATCTTTAAGAGCAATGTTTTTCTGATAGATGACAACTTAATCAAGTTTCTTAAAGCAGATATCAATGATCTTGTAGTAGTTAGTCTTACCGTAGTTAGTCATGACAATCTTATCGACAAGTTCGCTTTTGAGAGAGTTGCGACGATCTTCCTTGTCCTTATCTCCATGCAAGCGATAATGCTCATCAATAAAGGCCAGAACGGTTTGATTACGCACTATTTTCTTGGCAGAATCTACCCTTAGGTAGTATCCTCCCTATAAGTAGACGAAATTGCTCCGGTAACCACTGTACATAAAGAGTTTGTCTATATCTATTTTGTTCTTGGAGTTAAAGAATTTGCCGGTCTTCCCTATCTAGACATATCCCAACTTGTTCATCACATTACGAAGTCCATTGTTCAAAAATTGTAATAGAACCTTGGGATTGGCTCGAACTTCATAAACTTTGACTTGTTTCACGTTAATAGTGTAGCTCTAACAGGTCACATCCCATTACTTAGATTTGGCTTATTCAGTGGAAAAGATATTCATACCGCTAATCACAGGATTTTCTGATTTAAATATGGCTTACTGATTGATTTCCGTAGCTAAGGTAAGCATTTCTGCATGAGTTCTGAACGAAGATGACGATTGTCGAAGGCAATCACAGGTGTTATTTTGACTCTAAATATCACCACTCTATCAAGAGGCCTTAGCCTGACTTAGTAATGATTGGTAAGCACTTCAACCTTGCGAAAGGTACCAGAGTGGCTGCCACGAGGACGAGTAGGAAGGACAGCAAGCGGACGAGGAGTAGTTGCTTGTAAAATGGAAGACATGAACAGTATAAATTATGCAATATTCGAGGATATTAGCACTTAAGGAGTGACCAGTTGATAGAAAGATGCATCGAGGGCGAGACATTTTTACGGACAATCGTATTATAATATAATCGAGACTATCGAGGCATAAACAAAATTATCATAGCTCTAAATCATTCAACTGATGGAATCAGAGCTCTAGTTAATTAAATACAGCAATAGGGCAAATAATACTGCTCACCACAGTCTCTCCTGGTGAAATTTATGCAAATGTATTAGTATCTGATTCCAATATTGCAAAGGAGTTGGCAGTAAAATGTTTTAAATTCAATCGTATTTATTCAGAAATTTATTGATGAGTGATATCTTCTTCATAAAGAGTCTTTTTAATATATGTGAACTGATTGAATTAAAGAAGTGAGTTTAAGTTAATAGTGAAGGATAGATTCACATTAGACATAAAAACTAAGTAGAGGATTATCTTAAAGCAAGTCACTTCTACCAAAAAGTTTTAATTGGTCAATGAAATTGGCCTCAGAGAAAGATCTTATCAATTTATTTTATACAGTCCTAATTCTCTTAATTAACTTATATATCACCAATAAATAATGATAGAAATAACTTCTCGACATTATTTCAAATTTTTTAAACATATCCCTCTGAATTTTATAAAAGGTTTAAAATTATAATTAACAATGCACTCTACTATCCATGGAAATTTAGATGTTTAGTACCTATTGAAGGAAAATCGAAAGCTAAAGATGGAGCTGAAGGAAGCCTCCACTTTAGCACAACTGCACAAACAAGCCGTTATTGACATGAGCCAGAAAATGGGAGAAACTCATCAGGTTGTGAAGACTCTCACAGAAATCATACGCAACTCCAAAGAAGAGGGTGTCAAGTCACGTCTTAGAGACGAAGTCTTTGCTCTCTAGGGGCAAATCATGGTACTCTAGAAAATTGTCAGTCAGACCTACGAAAGTGAAAAAGAAACATATATGTTGTTGGTCGAAGAGTTCAAGCGAAAACAATAGGAGAACATGAAGATGGAATTGCAGCTGCACAAATTCTACGAGAAGATTGGAGAGGTTGATTACCTCTCTGGTCTAGTCACCAAGTACAAGGAAGTAGACCTCCATTAACAGAGATTACAACACCTGCCTAATTCGCTATTTCTGCTCGAAAATAACAGGAACAAATGCTCGATATGCTAAACTTGCAGCGAGAGACAATTCGCAAGCTAACTGAGGAGAAGTAAAAGTTGCTGAAAATTAACGTGGTAATCACTTTCTTATTCAGCACATGAAAGAATAAGTAGAACGTAAGAAAGATGAAGTTAAAAATATGACGATGATGATTCTCAACTAAGAGCGCAACTTTGAATCCATTCCTTCTGGCACCATGATTTTAGGATAACTTGAGTCAAATCAAGAAGAGAGATTGACTTAGTCTGCCTTTGGATCACAGAGGAATAATATAACAGCCCTCAACAACTCCAACAACAATAATAACAGCAGTGTTAATACAACCATTAATTTCGTGAGACGTAATATTTGATTTATTAAGTTCAACGAGAGCTCATTAAGTAAGTTAATGAATAGAACTACGACTAGGACTCTGAAGATAGCGCAGACTTTGAATGCCCTGAATTATCCATTTTATTCCCAGATAAAGTACAACAGATTCGTACTAACAAACAATAGGCCAGAGTTCCCTATCTGAATATGAAGAAAGTTCGTGAGTTGATGGTAAAACGTTAATAAAAGATGCGTAAGTAAATCGAAGCGTAGGGGCACCATATAAATCCTACAAACAAAATAATTCAATTGGAGCACGAACTATAAATAACGCGCAAAGAAGTGACAAGTCAAATGCTGAAATTTCGTATTATGATGGATGATAATAAGAGAATGAATCTGTACATCACAGAAATGGAACAGAGAAACGAGACTCTTATCGTTAGCAACTAGACCCTTGCAAACAACTACCGCAATATTTACAAAGATTACCAACTCTGCAAAAGTATCACTAACTAGGTCTAACGACTATTGGGCAGGAAAATCAGCTAAAAGAATATCATTAGTGCAAGGGAAGAACTCAGTTCCATTATTCTTTTTAAGGGAGAGGAATCCTCTGGTGGTGATAGGATGAATAGATTGGTTAAGGGTATATTTATGGACAGGATGTGTCATCAACAACGTTCTATGTCTCCGTGACTGTTTATAACCTAAAATCAATTGTTATTATTTCTTTAAGTTTATTCATTCTTTCATTAAATATAGAAGATTGTCAATAAAATGATGTCTTCAATCATCAATTTTTTCGACATTATTTTTTATATTTGATTATGCTACACATAAAAAGTTAGATAGTGGATTTGAATTGTCATATATATATGTTGCCCTTGTCGAATTAATAATGAATGCAAGATCAGAGATAGCTTTGCAGGATTTTAGTAGCCTCATCAATGCTGTTTGCGCTTTCAAACGTTGCGAATTTTCCAGAAAACAAAATCTTTGAAAACAATCCAAGTTTTCTGATTCTGCTCGCGCTGAAATGTGAGCCCTCACTGATGTTTCCGCCTTCAATATGGATCTAACTTATTTATTATTTACCTCTCCCTTGTTAGCTGCCGATACGAGATAGGCTTCTAAAGTTTTGCTTCTTTGAAGAGCGGCTTTATTTGCAGCAATTTAGCTGAGTATTTAACAGTTTACTCAAGCGTATTAAGAGCATCCTTGTAGGCGTTCAGGAAAACCTTCGCTTCATAGTACTGCTGTTCGCTTGTCATCTCTAAAATATCTTATTAAATCAATAAATATAATCAATTTTTTAAGTTATGGCTGAATCAGGAAGTTCTGAGACTCAAAATGTTCGTAGCGATGGTCAACTCCGTGACCACCACAACTTCTCTACTGCTCACCAACACGACGTCCATGACCACGCCCATGACCACCATGATAACCATGAAGACTAACATGATGAACCATTTGATCCCAAATCTAATAGAGGAGAAAAGAAATTTAAGAAAGCCATGACCAAGATGGGACTTAATCCAGTGACCGGAATTAACAGAGTTACCATTAAAAAGGGTAAAGCCTTTGTTATCAGCATTGACGATCCTGATGTCTGGAAAACTCCTGGAAATGAAAGCTCTTACATTATTTTCGGAAAACCCAACATGGATGGAATGCAAACTGGACAAAATGAGATTGATCAGTTCAAGAATGCAGTTGTCCCTGAGGGAGCTGAGGAGCCTAAGACCGAAACTCCTGTTGTTCAATAGACAGTTGCCACTCCTGTGGTACAACAGCCAGCTGAAGATCTGAATGAGGAAGGCTTGACACCTGAGAATATCAAGATGGTGATCGAATATACCAAGTGCACCAGAGCTGAGGCTATTAAGGTGTTGCGTGAAACCGATAACGATTCAGTTAACGCCATCATGAAGCTGACCAAATGATTTGAATATCGACATCGTCTATTACCCATATTTTGATAGAGATTATTATTAGTTTATATTCGACATTTGAAATTGAAAGTTAGAATTGTTTTATAATTAAATTAAATGGAGCCCAAGACCTAAGCTTCTGCTTCTGCTGCTGCTGTTGCTCAAAATACAGTTATGTCTGAGGATCTGAATGAGGAGGGCTTGACACTTGAGAATATTAAGCTAGTGATGGAGCATACCAAGTGTACCAGAGCTGAGGCTATTAAGGCGTTACGTGAAACTAATAACGATTTAGTTAACGCCATCCTAAACCTGGCTTAATGATTTTGGTCTATTATTCATAGTAGATTCATCAAAATAAAAATGAGTTTATTCTCTATATTTGGAAATAGATTGTTAGAATTTATTATAATTAAATTAAATGACTTTATATCTGCGCCCAATGAGCTTAGAGATGAACTAATAGAGAGCATAAGGAGATATTTAATCATCAAGGGCTGCTCCTGAAGCTTTGATTCTTTCAATATCGCGAAAAGAGGAAGACAAACTCACACTTTGGTATGAATTCGACCTCAACTAATTTAAAGTTTAGTCACAGGAAGACCCTCCTTTCGTGGGTTTACCAGTTGCAACATCTTACCTTTTTCAATTCAAACACAAAAATATGCCCACCGCCAAAAAAATTAACAAATCGACCCAAATGTAAATAGATTTGAATCAGTGGATTGAGAATTTTTCGGGCAGTAAGAGGGATATATTTACCAGTAAGTGTTTTTGAATTTAGAAACAATCAAGATGAGAGAATATAAGCTCAATTTTGAGTATAAATACAATAAGTTTGTATAGGTATGCGCCAGAGAAATTAAGGAAAAGGAGACAAATCAATAATATTTGGGATAATAGATGCATAGGGACAATATGAAAAATTTAGAAATTAATACAGCTAGCAAAGGAAAGCTTAATATTGTTGAGGAGAGAAACGATTTAAAGTATCACCCAAATATTTAACAAATAGTCTAATCAAAACAGCAATCAAAAATTATGGAGATTTAACCCAATCAAAAAACTGAAGAGACTCTCCTACCGAAATCCAAAATCAAATTTTATCAAGGTGAGTGTAAACATAAAAATCTTTTTAGCTGTCTGGACCCCTCTAACGAATTGAGAGACTAGAGGTAGTTTACAATACTTGAGTAGCCCTACTTACAATGATGATCAAATCTCAAATTTCATAATAACAGCAATAATAATAATAAAATGACCTTTTTGCAGGGAATGGCGTCTTATTTATTTATCATCTATTCAGAGTATTAATTATCTAAATAATGATTGAAAATGATGACAATATATATATGATACTAAAGCTACAATAAATTTTAATATCAACATTAATGATTATCAATCCAAGTTAGCAACCTAATATAAATATGTCAATATGTAGATGAATCATCAGCCTTTTATAAGATGCTTTAAGATTCCCAGAAGTTACTACTTTGAGATCTTTCCATCACCGTTTTTGTCAATGGCTTTTACGAACTGTGTTACTTCTTCGTTTTTGACTGATCGATTGCGGCCGAGGCTCTTGAAGGCATCATTGATAAGACAGAAAATTTCATTGCCCTCCAGTGTGCCAGATTTGTCTGTGTCATATTTATTGAAGATAGCATCGATTGCGACTCTCAACTGTTCATCGCTTGGAGTTGACATTGATTGTTTCAATACAGTAAATATTTAATATAAAAAATGAGATGTAATGCTATAGCTTGAAAAGGCTGAATATGAAGAAGAAGTTGATATTAAATTATAGAAATATATGAAAAAAATAAAAGGTTTTAAATTTATAGTTGTAGAATGATGCTAAAATTATATTTTTTGTTTATTATCAGTAATTGCTTCACTTTAAATATGATTCACTTTGTCATAATTCTTTTTATTCCCTTGCCAAATTCATAAAATTGCCGGTATCTCCATTCCAATTTCAATATTTAGATTAATTATATTTATAATGGACTTTGTCAGTAACCATTATCAACAGATAACGTAGGGTATTCATTGTTATTTTTGATTTGATTTTAATTCGTATGTTTTAGCTTTATATGATCTCTATTTGAAAAACTAGCAATGATTTACATGATTTATCTGATTAGCAAAAGATTTTAACATTGCCAATAGAATTAATACATGCTGCATTCTTTGAATATTACTCAATTCAATTTAAATAATGATTGGAAACACTTAAAAAGATAAATAAAATAAAATAAATTATAATATCAAAAACACTCTCATAAAATTATATCTTTAGAGGATATATTCCTTGTATTGTTCAATATATCAAAATTATGTTTTAACAAGTTAATTTATCTTGAGGGGATGCTAATCATTTAATGAGTGCAATATTCTTAAGTTCGTACTAAGGATTTTCTCTGACATTCTTGATGACCTTAATGAAGCTTGGAATTAAAGAATCCACTTTAATCTTTTAAATGTTAGGGAATCTGAGCACATATGCTTTCTCCTGACCAAAATGATTTTCGTAAATATCAATGGAGTAGCTAATGCTGTTAATAATAAAATGTATCCTCTCTCTGCGAGTAATGGCATATTTGGGGTCTGCCTTTTAGGCCTGCAATGTTACATATTGTAGAGAGGTTAAGGGAATACGAATCTATTGGCAGTATTATCCTTATTAATTTTTAACAGCACGATACTTACGCTGATATGTTGAGCAATTATTTTGACTTCTACGTTTGATTTTGTCCTCAGCCCATCTCTTGTCCTCATTCAGCAAGAAAACTTCTTCGTTTTATGCGATTTATATTTTAAGGTCTTTAGGGAATACAGCTGAATCATAAGAAAATTACGCTTTTCAATGAGATATTTCTCAAAACGATTATTTTTTAATTCAATTCCCACTGTTTAATACACTGCCCTGATTGCTTTGTCGACCTTTCGATCAAAGGATTCACCCTCAACATTGGGGCACACTGTTATATGGGGATGACCAGTCCAAGCATTTAGGGTTTTTTGATCAAGAGATCTTGCAAGATCGATACCTTCATGGCGAGCAGCGTTGTTTTAAAGAGTGTAAAATTTCTCAGCTCCTAAAGCTGCTGTGACGAGGTGAATCACATGATCATATCTTCTATCTCTCAGAGTCGTCCATGTCCAGCCTTCCTCATCCATAATTGCCTGAAACTCTTCCTTAGAGACATAGGCGGCAGGATCGACTGTCCCTCGATCGCAAAGAACAATTGACTGAGTTTTACTCATTTCAGCAAGTCGTGTGAAATAGTCTTCAGCATACATTTGGAATCTAATGAGCAGGGTTTGAAAACGGATACGCTCTTGCATAGAAAACTTTGCCATAAGGATCATTCCTCCTGCCTGTACAACAAGAGTGGGAACTTCTGGAACACTGAAAACTCGGAAACCCTTAGCAGTTAGTTCTTCGTTTATGCGACAAAGGGAAGTACTCTTGCCCCCACATGGGCCACCAGTAATGACAATCTTGTAGATGGAGTTTTTGGCAACCGATCTAAGTTCTGGATTGTCACCTTGTTGCTTTAGGTAAACTTAGTTAAGACCACTTTCCAGTTGTTTAAGATCCTCTTTGGACGAGAAAACCTTGTGTAGTAAATCACTCAATTCTTTGAATTCTGACAATTTACTATCAGTAGATTTGTTCAATAATTCCTTGATTTCTTTGTATTCCTTTTCTCTTGAGTCGATGGCTATCTACAGCAGTGCTCTCATCTATTGCTTGTCTTTCTTATCCTTGATGTAGTAGGCGAGAGCTAATGCGAGAGTTAGGGCGAACATTCCCACCAGTTGGATATTTCCCATTGATTTCTGTATAAAAGATAATGTTGATTTAATTTGCAAATGCATATAATAGATGAAATGAATTTATATGCAGGTAAGATAAAAAAGATTGATTGTGAGAATGGAAGGTAATTTTAAGATAATAATCATTATCAGCAAGAAAATACAGGCCTGATTCAATATTTATTTTCATAAAAATGAATTTACAATCATTATAAATTTGAAATAACTCCATTAGTTGTTTGAAAACTAGATTCTTCTTTTTTTTATTACCATCAATTAATCATTCATGACACAATCAAAAATATCAAAAATATAGTGCTGTGTACAATGCCTTTAACTTGGCCTCCATTTATCATTATCTCAGTTATTTTGGCCTTTCCTTCTGCGTTAAGTTAGTTATTATTTTGTGAATAAATATATTATGGATAGCCCTGTGCGCACCCACAAGCGAAACAAAGCTGTTTCTTCTCTCGAGAAAAATAGTCAAGCTCAAAACATCAACCTTAATGTTGGACGATTATCGTTTGGTCATGAGTATAATGGACCCCTAACCCTTCGGCTCAGCGATGTTAGTTCTATTCATACTGAAGCTTTCATTCCCTCAGCCTCCTTTTCCACAAAAATTTAGCGAACTCCCAAATTTTGCTATGAGAAGATGTTAGAAAAACAGCCAATGAAGGTTTCAAATCTAAAAACAAATCTTAGACAACTGGAATAAAAGCTGACTAAGGCTCGATGGCAGTTGTAGCTTCGCTAAAAGAAAAAGACAGCTCAATTGCCATCGTCATCAACTCAAAATCCCTCCTCCCCTCCTTCTGAGAATATTTTAGATCTATTTATATGCTCTGAAGTCGAATAGGACGAAAGTACCATGAACATTTCCAGCCAAAAAAAGCTGATGAGCATTAAAAGTAAATAGAAATTAAACAATTCCCATAAACTGAAGGAATATTATATTGGCAGTCTCATCAAGGGCATTTCTGGCAGTAATCCTCTGGCATTTGAACATTTATCAAATGCATTGAAAATATCCAAACAGGCTGTATCACTTTAGATTCCTTCCATATTTTCAATTCAGCACAATAAAATGAATATCCCAAAGAGTATAAGCTACGAACGCAAAAAGACTGTAATAATTGAGCTCAATGAAACTCTACTTCTGCTCAGATCAGGGCAAATGAATCCTGATGACATAAAAATTGGCAATTAATCAAATTCGTCAGCTGCTTATATATCACTTCGGCCTTATGCTATCAGTTTCCTTAAAAAAATATCCACAGGATTTTAAGTTATAGCATTTAGCATTCTATCGGAGGAGGTCATTAATCTTATTTTGGATGAGATTGATCATGAACAAAAATTAATTAGCTATCGCATTAATGTATCCAGCTGCACTACCCTTAAGAATGGCATTTTAACCAAGGATTTAAGGGCGCTGAACAGAAGTTTGAAGGATACAGTTATCATCGATAGCAATCCTCAATCTTACCTAATTCAGCCTGATAATGCTATTCCTATTCTACCTTATCGAGGTGGCAACGACCGCGAGCTAATGGATCTCTAACGGTATTTGATTCGCGAAGTTCTTTGCTCAAGTGATGTTAGAGAAGTAAACAGGCGTAAGTTTAAGCTGTGCAATTACTGGCAGCACTAAGACGAAGTTGATTTAGTGAAGGATCTCTACCTGCGCGAAGATAACTATTATTGATTTCAATGATAGTCAATTTTTTGTGTAAATCTTATGGTGATATAATCATAAGATTTGATTAATAATCAAACCCACGTAGCAAATATAAGAGATAAATTATTTGTGACTCGTCTTCCTTTTCTGATCAATATAATAAATATGAAAGCTCTCCAGAGTTAGGCGCTTCCCAATAATTAGAATCGTTTAGAAGCAATCGTGAAAGCTATCTTGGCACTCACAGCATTAGTCTTTATAATTCTAACTATTGCTAATCCTTCTGTTGAAATCATCCGCAGGTAACATTTAATTGAGTTAGTTTTCTAATTTTCGGTCTGATCTCGTCAGTGGTGGTTGGATGTTTGTTTCTTCCTAAAGGGCCTATTGAGGGACCGTTTTCCTTTCTCTGGAAAAGCATCACTGGGATAAGTTTGTTTTATCTATGTATGCTAATCTACCTCTTTTTCAAAGTATGTCCATTGTAATTCAGCAACGAAGTGAGGCTATGAATTTCATATCGACTTACATGGATCCAAACTTAAATTTTATCAATTATGAAGAGGTTTCATATGGCTAAAACTGTCAGTTAATATCCCACAATCATAAAGAAACTCTGAGGAATTTATACAACTCTTGCTTTGATCTGTTTGCTTTGGCTCATTTCCTGGGTTGGCTTTTCAAGACTCTCATTTGTAGGGATGTCAAACTTATCTTTTTTGCTTCTGTATCTTTTGAACTGATCGAATACTCTCTTCGAAATGTTTTGAATAACTTCAAGGAATGCTGGTGGGATCATGTGATTATTGACATATTCGGATGCAATTTGCTTGGAATCGCTATTGGATTCATGATCATTGATAAATTTGGATTGGATAGATACCGATGGAGCTTGCGATCAGCACCTCTACAATACTCTCACTGGGAGAATTTTAAGAAATTTTGGACCCGGTGGGATCTTTCCTATTTATAAACAAAGGCTTTTGCTTCCCTAAGACCCTTCTTAAAGATGGTCTATTTTATACTCCTCGTAACAATTAATTTATTCAGTTTCAAGCTAACGATTTAACCCTCTTTTTCTTGAAGTATATTTACAATGTTCCACCTAGTCATTTCCTCTGTGTTGGAAGAGTTTGGGTGGTGGGCCTTCTTTGCGTCAATGCCGCAAAGGAATACTATGATTTCATGAAGCATCGTACAAAATTTAGGAAGATCAATGTTCTTCTACTCAATGCAATTGTTTTTGTCGAATTTGCGATTGTGTTGAAGCAGGGTGAAAGTATTAAGTCATTTATATAGATAAATTTTAGCATGCGTACATCGATAAGATGGGCATATTTTTATTAGCATCCCTTGCGACGATGTTTTTAGTGCTGTTTGTAAAAATTGGAGTGTCTGATATTCTCCGCAAACTAAGGGGTGTCATAGATGCAAGGGAAAGGCAAAGATAGTTGTAGAAGGAGTACGCAAAGTTAATAAAGTAATATTGATATACAGATGAATATTGTTATTTTGATTCCAAATTTATTAGATTCATGAATTATCCATCAAATTTTGCTGATATAATGAAATTAAAGTCAATATGCTACTAAATTATCAAATTACTTTTAAGCTATGGAAAAATAATAGAATGTGACACCCTACCACGGTCAAATTTTTGATTAAAAAGTATACCAAACTCGTTCAGGTAAGGCGATAAAGAGTACTGTCGAAGTGTCAGACATCATCTTCTGCTAATATGCATCTCTAAATAGTAATATTCGATAAGTGCTCATCCAATAAATGCAAATTCGTTCAAAGTAGTTAGACAAACCTTTACCTTTCTTTAAATCTTTCTTCGCCTCCATTGCCAACATTAAAAAATAGCACTAATTTTTGTATTTTTAAACGGATAAATTCATGATCACAGTTGATTATTATCTTTAAAATCGGCTAGTGATTAGGATTGGAGATGAAGAAATGGTGTTGGACAGTACAAAATCGTAGAAGAGAAAGAATGCCCCCATATTAAAAGAAACCAACGGATTGTAATGGAGGCGGGTGCTTAGAAAATAATTATTTACAGTCGGTCAACTGTTGGACTATATTTTTGAACTGAAAATGTTCGATTACAGTCAAGCCTTGTATAATGGAAGTCACTATAGTCGATTTGTATTCAAGAATATTCAAAACAAACTGATTAATTAATGAATATATACGCCAAAATAATCATTAAAATAACCAAATCAACTGTTGAAATTAAATGAATGACTTTATACATATATCAATTATCGAATTATGACTTAGGGTAATAATTTAGACTAAAAGTATAATTTGTTATTTAATAGATTTATAATTAGCTTTGTAACAAATGAGATCTCCTCAGATCACGTCCAATGTCTAGAGCGAGTCTGACTCACAAGTGTTCTATAGAAGAATGGATGAGGAAGAAGAAATGCTACCAGATCAGCTCAGTGGTGATGAAAACGTAGAAAGGGATATGCTCATGGTTGATATCACCCAAAGTTCAGCCACAAAGGCAAG
>Ga0302188_10000476_pt1 | contig 34098 bp, 19 predicted proteins | sample II_Bog_E2_1_FD_198783 | JGI IMG/M metagenome (GOLD analysis project Ga0302188, IMG submission 198783) | Peat permafrost microbial communities from Stordalen Mire near Abisko, Sweden - II_Bog_E2_1 | ecosystem: Environmental > Terrestrial > Soil > Wetlands > Peat | place: Sweden: Abisko...
AAATCTTTACTTCCAACTGTCTCTATAAATCTTCTACGATTTAAAATTTTCCTCCAATAAATAGAGTTTCATTCATCGTGCGGAAATAATTTTAGAGTTTGATTACTTCATTTTTACTGTTCGTTACGATCATATTGTGAAGAAGAATGTCAAATTTCTAACTCAGCACCTTTTTGAAATCATAAAAAGTAGACATGCAATTAAATCTAATGACCTTTTATTATTTTTTTTACTTACATATTACAGTGTACTCTCGAACATAGTTTACTCTGGGATTGTGTTGGTAAGGGAAGATTTCCTAATCTCGAAGCAGCACTTTCTTAACTAACAGCAATAATTTTTTAATGTACTCGATATTTTTAGTAGCCAATGAGTCATTAATGCTGTTGGCAATATTTTCCACCAACTATTGAATTGAAATTTATAGATAGTCACTCTAGTAGCAAGTATGGATTTCAGCCAAGAAATCACATAACAAATTAGAAACCTTGTCATTTGAACACCACCGTAGCATCAGCCATAGTTTTTCATAGCCATCAAGTTATAAAGACGTCGGTCGAATCACGATACTTATCCTTTTCATTTTTTACTTCATAATATTCACACATTTGAAGATTTAGATAAATAAATAAGCCTCGACCTCATCAATAGTCTTTAACTCGTCAGAGTCCGTCCACAATGAAAGAAGGAGTTTTTTTCTATGTTCGTCAGTTAAACAAATGTTTAAGGTGACTCGACCACTTTATTTTCTTTTATAAAGCCATTTCAAAAAGACTTCTCGATTGGGAGAGTGATAATAGTTTTTCCATAAAGTCAGCAAAGATTCAATCTATATCTCCTTTCTGGAATTGCGAACTATATCCTCAAGCAGTTAAAAGCTATCGTTGATTTGTTTTATATTTTAGAAATTGACTTTTGAGTTGAGATAATTCACCAGGATACTTATCATATCGACTTAGAGTTTATCAAATGACTACAGTCGTTATTCACATAAATAAAGGAGTATCTTGATGTGAGTATACTATTTATTCTTGTTCTCAATGCAAGTGAAACAATTTTACTGAAATTGGATGAATATTTTACTTTTTTAGAAGCGATGAAGCAAGTGAATCAATTAGTTAATGGCAAAATCTGACTATGACATAAGAACGTAGTCGTAGATAATCTAATATCCGAAATGCTCTGTGAGTTTCTCATTGATGTTCTATCCATACGAATTCTATGAGAACTATAGAATCATATGTATATAGTCCTCATCCCACTGGTCTTTCGGTAAATTGGCCACCTTTTTAAATAACTTCAAATTTTGGTCAATATCGTTCTGATAAAGTGGAAATTCTGCAATGAGATTATAAATTTCTTTAACAATAGTTTAATGTTTGCCAATTCTGGATTTCCAGATTAAATCGATATCCTTGCCGATGATGTTATGTTTGATATTTAAAAACTTGACTATTTCGCATGATTTTTTAATAAATTAATGGTTGTCGTTGTTCATGAAAAGAATCTAAAGCAATTTTGTCTTTTGAATCCAATCTTGCATCGAACCATTCTTTAAAATATACTCGTTTTTTTAACACACCTCAAGGATATGACTGATTCCTTTCAATTTCTTTTAGAAATAGGGACACCCAATCATTTTTACACAAAGCTATAACTATAATTCTATGCTCCAGTCCCCAATCACGCTTTCAAATTTGGTATTCACTGCCATTTCAACAATTGACTCCAGAAAATTACTAACCTAATGCTTGTGAAACTCTTTAAAGTGTTGTTCTTTCAGCTTTTTAATATTGCCTTAACCGACTTAGTAAATGTATTTGTACCTTTAATAAGCTTCGCAATAAAACTCTCTCGATCAGCAGTGGAGATGAGATTCGTTAATCCGAAGATTAAATTGGTGAGAGAATACAAAAATAAGAAGGGGATAATTTCTTCAATGTCTAACAACTTCTAAATTAATGAATTGATCAGGTCAATTCCTTTTAATTGAATAAAATATTTGGTGATTTCAATTTGATATACTTTCTTCGGGTCTTTGTGTGCGGGGGCTCGCCATTGAGTACGAATGAGTTCTGCATTAGTTCTAAAAAATCCATCCAGCCTCAAATAATTGCCAGTTATTGTGTAGACAGTATCGAATATTTCGAAGTAAGATTTAAAGAAAGCTTATTGAGAGGTCCAATTGTCCATTTAATGCTGATTGTCGACCAGTTTCAAAAACTGCATTGGGAGGGAGTTACCTCGTTAAAGTTGTTGTTAAGATGTTCCAAATATTTGCATAAAAATTCGATGTTCAAGGTGAAGTATTGAATTGTACTGTCCATTTACTGCCCATTTTGATACTTGCAAGTCATCAGAAAGTCAGTGTACATATAGTTCCATCCTCGCAGCAGTTGATTCAGCTAGTGAACAGTAAATTATAAAGGACTTTTCATGAACAGTCTCATCCTTGCTAATTTCTTAATTGATAGACATGTACTTATTCATGTTCCGTGAGATCATATTTCCATCCGTCCCTGACTCCAGCATTTTGTTTTTGTCCAGTGTAGCCGATAACGATGGTTCGAAAGGGTTTGAGTTTCGGACTGTTAAATTTATAGGTCTAAATAGAAGTGAGTGTACTTAATCATATTTAAGTGCCCATCCATCGAAGCGAACTTTAAACATCTTGCATTGATTGAGTTTTGTAACGATAAATCCAACCCTCCAATCGCCTTGATTATCCTTGGCATCGATGAAATCTCCTTCGTTGTAGAGTTCCTCTAAAGTTACAGTTTTTTATGGTTTTACACTTGCCATCTGTTGTCTATAAAAGATTTGATTAATTATAATCCGCTTAAAGAGGATAATATTGAGTTAAAAGCATGGCTTAAAGTTGTCAGAGATAGTAAATTATAAACACAATTATTAATATATGATACTTAAAAGATAACCCTTCTTTCTCGATAAGTGTATTCCTTGCTAATTCTTATAAACTAGTTTCGTCTGATAAGACCTAATTGCCATTTGATTAAATTGGCATTTGTTCAATAGAACGGACTCATCCATAAATTAGATAACGCATCGTTAATGTGGTCCACTAATTGTTTATATATTGGTTACAATAAAACTATAAATCGCGAATGATCTAACTTTTTCAAGACAGACGTATTTTCTTGAACGCCAAGAAGAAGCCAACAGCCAAAAATATATTTCCTGATCTCAAATTTTCGCCAGTCCTCACGAGAAAGTCCAATAGAGATTCAGTAATATCGTCAGATAATGGCCTTATTTTGTACAGCTATCAACCCCTTTCAAACATACTCATTAGCAAAAGGATAGCTCCCTCCACCACTGAACAAGTCGCTCTCACAAACAAAAAACAAACTTCCCTCAACCTCAATGTCCATAACTTTAAGATCAGAAAAAATTCAGTCAAGAGAATATCGGATGCTGAGCCTGATGAAAAGAGTGATAAGCGCAACTCTACAAGTTTATCTCAAAGGATGCCTCGACTGGTAGTATAAAATTAATAACCATCCTGCGATTAAATAAAACTGAACAAATTATCAAAAGCTGAAGAACTGACCTTTTCAGTGGTAAAAGGCAACAACAACGAAGATCTCGTCAGATAGTTAATGCGGTAACGTAAGATCTGGAAATAAATAAAATTTGGATAGGGCATAGCGAACTTTAAGTGGGTGTTTTACAAAGACAGACACAACTACAAAAAAATGTGGTCCTACACTAAAAAGAGATTCGTCAATCACTTTTAGTTTAATGAAGAGATTTGCACTAAGGATTCATTGGTTAAAAATCTGCAGATCTATTGCTAGACCAAAAAGATTGAAGTATTTAATATTACTCCCATTACCTTTATCATGGATTTTGATGATTAGTACTGCGAGTATAACATGAAACAGTTTATCAGTTTTTTTCAAAAAAACGATCCACGCAAAGCGATGAATAAAAAAGGCAATCTTCCTTGGAGTTTTGTATCTAAATTTCAAGGGTATATGGGGTGGCAAAACTCAGATATCAAGAAAAAAATCAACATACTCTCCAAGCCCATCAACAGCAACACATACTACTCATAAAATAGCTATTTATGGCTGCTGAAACCAACTGGACTCAACAGAGGAAGAGGCATCTAAATTTTTGATTCACTAGAACAGCTTGAAAAGATCCTTGTAGATTATTTGTAATTAATGAATCGTAAAAAATACAAGTAGGGGGGAATCAAGTAAAAATAAAAGCATGAGAAAGTGATCTAAAAGCAACAATAGAAATCATAGAAGATATAAGGATAAGATAATTCTCTCAAGGAAAGCCTAAAGTAGACAGTATAGTTGGAATCATCGTGCACATAAACTAAATTCCTCGGCGCATAAAAATTTAAATTAAATACGTGCTCATTTGTCATACAAAAATATGTAGAAAAACCTTTCCTGATTCACGATCGTAAATTTGACATCAGAGTATGGGCTTTGCTTACCGAGGAAATGAATATATATTTCTTTAAATAAGGCTACATCCGCACTTCCGCCGAAACATTCTCCACAGGAAATATCGATAACTACTTTATTCATCTAACCAACAACGCAATTCAAAAATACAGCTAAAATTATGGTCAGTTTTAAAACGCGAATCAACTCTCGTTTTGGGATTTGAAGCAGTTCATGGCTGAAGAAGCCGTAAGTAATATATGGAGAAGAATCAAAGAAATTACTTATATGGCTTTCAGTTCTGTGAAGAAGAAAATCAACCAAAACCAAAGAAAGCATTGCTTCGAAATATTTGGATTGGATTTCTTTATAGACAGTGAACTAAAAGTATGGCTAATCTAAGTCAATGAGAATCCCTGTATTTAGTGTTCCAGCCCCCTGTTAGGGCAGTTGATTCCGCGAATGCTAAATGATGCCTTCAAATTAACAATCGATGTGTTAATCGACAAGAAATGCGAAGAAAAGGCCTACCCAGTCGACAAATACGCTGACAGTTAAAACATGTGGTAGAAGTTAGGTCAACTAATGCCCAATAGTGAATATTCCCCCAAAAAATGATGATATAGTATATATAAATCAGACATTCAGGTAAGACTAATAATTATCCTGCATCCATATCTACTATTCAATCTAGTTCTGAGAGTAAAAAATAATCTCGCCCTCATTTGGAGGAGGTTCATTGCTAAAAAGATTGAAATCTTCATGATCGGTGAGGTCATTCTCCATGTGGAAGAAACAGTGCCGCATTCCTAACGAAACTTAATCGTTTTACTATATTGTCATTGGTTGTTCTTCCTCCATCACTTCTTCTTCACTACCCTCTTCATCTTAATTATGCCCAACAAAGCATTGATACATTTATTCTTGCTTTTTTGCTGCACTTTGCATCGCTTGAAGATGTCGCTAGAAAGCAGAGGAGCGTCTTCTTCCCACAGGAGTTTTGAAGCTGATGTCCTGAATATTATTTGGCGATATATAAGGAAGGTTTTGGATTTGTTAGTGCAATTCAAGAGGGAGATAATTTTCTTCTTTGCCCAAGAAGGGGTTAATTATCCGTATTTAATTCTCTTTAGCGATGTTCCTTTTAGAAACCCTTCGTGAACATCTGGTAATCCTGAGGCCTTGATCATCGGGGAGATGAGAGAAACTTCTGAAGCTGTTCATGCCTTCCAAAAAACTTACTATATTTATAATCAATAAGACTCTTAAGATTTTTATTCTATTTTTAGATCAAGTTTATATCACTAAATTTTATCAAAAGAATGAAGTATAATGAAAAGAAAGAAAAAAGAAGATGACGGAATCACTGAGTTAGGTGGGATAACTTTATTTTCAAAATAGACAAATTAAAGAAGACTGATATAAAAGATAAGCAACTATATATAATAACTATGAGCAACAATCGATGAGTACTTAAAACTAATGAATTTAATGAACCCAATAACATTATTAAAAAGGTTCATTATCCTCTATATAAAGTCCAATACTTGACAGTATCATACAAAGATGGATTTTAAACCAAAATCTTAATCTAATGATTTATCATGTGTTTAATTTTATAAATTGGGAATTATGAACATTTTACCTCCGTTCTAGAGTCAACTTTAGCCTTATTTCTTTGGTATTTATTCACAGTTATGACAGGCAAAGCAATGGCATTAACTGTTGCACTTCTTCCCGTTTTGAAAACACTCACAATATTTCTTAAGGCAATTACTTTTAATGCAGTTGCAAGCCAAAAATTAGCCACGGTCCCTCATTGAGTCACTACGGTTTAGCTTACGGTTGTGACACTCAATACAGCTACAGTCCTCTCCACAGGTTTCCCCAGCTCTGAAACACTAGCAATATTTGGCATTGCAGTTCGACTTAACACATCCACAGCGTAGTCTGCGTTTGGGGGACATCTTTCCCAAGAGATTGTAAAATTTTCCGTCCTCTGGGTTAGGAGAATACTACTTAATAATATGGAATTGATATTATTTAGGCTATATTTTGAGATACTCCTATAGTTGTCCAGCACATAGTCAGGAGATAGTTCTGTTATTAAACTGGCATTGTCTGCATGGCAGTCTCGCTTAGCGAGGGACTTCTGGCACCGACTCTGCAGTCGACTCATCTAATTAATTATCTCCCGCCACCCAAAAACCAAGTTTAATTTTACGCCAAAAATAATTTATTTTTCTTGTTTCCATTAACACTCTGGAACTAATGGTCTTCCCTTATTGATTAAAACAAAATAGAACAATATAATATGAGCTGAGATCTGCTGTAGGCTGCGGCTGCTCACATTTCATTGTAGGAAATGAAAATGAGAATGAAGGTTATATCATCGATTATCGATGAATTTTTAGTCCAAGAACGATTCGCTAGGGTCATTAGGTGGTCTGAAGCCTGCTGGATCTGTTTGTTTTCGTAGAAAGGAGCCACAGCGCGAATCAGCTCCTCATTTGAGAGAAACTCAAATACACCGTCAGAACCGATTAGGAGTATTTTGTCCTATTAAGTTAAGGCAAATTCTGTTTCTGAAAAGAAATACATGTGATCTCGGGAATAGGACTTACTCCTACTGAGGCGGCTACCAGATCTCCAAAACTGCGAGTCATTGCTAGCCCTGGAACGTTGTCATTCTGCACCCACACTCTTAATGGACCAATGGGATCTCCATATTCATCAGTAAAGGGTTAGATTCGTCCTTTCATCTTCTTAATTCGTTCAGCCTACTTTTCTACTGAAGGTTTGTGATCATTTGAGAGCGCTATTGCCTCCCAATTGTTAGATTTATATTTTCCCAACACTGCTCGGCTATCTCCTACATTAGCGCAATACAGCTTGCTTTGCTGTAGATAGCAACTGATGATGGTTGAGCCCGAAAAATTCAAGTCAATTTTTGATTCTCTTCTTAATTTTTCATAGGCTATCTCGAAAGCTTTGACCAGACCTTCTTTCGGATGACGCTACATCATTTTCAAATTTGATATACAATTAGGCAGCACATTTTTAATAAATCCAGATACTTGATGACCGAGAGGACCATGCCCATCACAAACTGAGAAAAAATGCTGCCATGTTTTGGAATTGATGTTAGGGTTAATGATAAAACTATCTTGGTTAACTTTTCCTGAATTTGTTGGAATATAGCCTTTTTTTGTGCGGTAAGAAAACCGCATTACATACTAAAAGAAATCGTCATCCTTGTTTAAAATTTTATCGGACTTTTTTAGGTTTTGGCCAATCAAGTCCAAAAGAGCGTTAGGTTTACGAACTTTGTTGTCATTATCACTGAAATCTAATGGAGCCTCTCTTTTGCTTAATGGAGAAGAGTCTCTTTTTCTACTTGGAGAATATCTTGCAGTAGCAGGATGACTTAATTCCTTGCCCATCTTGTCTTCATACCTCCATGAGCCTCCTCGATATATCCTTCCTTTTGAGTACTCAGACGGAGGTTGATCTCTTTGTGGATCTTTGGAACTATCTTTAAAAGCATTAACTAACAGTTATTATCTCTGATCATACTTGCTGCTGCTAAAGGCATCGTGACTCTATCCTTTATCGTCATATTTTTACTTCTGTATTACAGGAAAGAGCCTGGCTTTTGAGTTGTTAGGGGACGATGTGTCGTCGGTTTCAGTAATTTGGACTGATAGTACTGATAGGGTGTGCGAGGAGCAAGAAAATTATCCTCAGGAAGTCTGCTGAGGTCCAACTTTAAATTCTTAGCAGCTAGATCTGCTTCTTTTTGTCGGCTGGTGATTTTTCCGTAGTTATTGCGTTCGAATTTATCGTTGTATGATGTTCTTCGCATTCTATTGATGTTATATGATAAGTGGATGAATAAATGTATTCAAAAATGTTTGAATGAAGGACTTTTCCTTTCTTAGATTGACTATCATGTAAATAATATTTTTGAGTATTTGAACTTCGATTGAAATTTTTATAAAAATAATGTATGAGGAAATGATGGAATTGAAGATTAGTATAATTGTATAATTTATAAATATATATTGATTGTGTTATTTCTAATTTTTAAGACTCTATTGATAAATTCTGGTATAAAAAATGTCTTATATGAAAATTCTCTAAAATATACCTTCGGGGTGCACCAAAATATAGCCTCCATCAGTGTTTTGAATTTGATCCACAAATATTGTCATTGATAAAATTTCTTTTATAAGTTATTGTAGTCATAGATTATTTGCATAGAGTAGTAAATAATGAGAAATATCAAATTATTCAATAAGAATGATTTTTATAATCAATTGTAGGGTCTCTTGATCGAAAAATCATCAGGAGGTCAATAAAAACATTTGGACATTGAGGAAGAGGCATAAATCCAATCCAAGAGAGAGATTATTATAATCATTTAATTCCAAGTCCAATACAAAATTATGATGACTGAGAACTGTAACCTCTCCATCATTTCACTTGTCTTTTCAATAGTAGTCACTGGAGCTTAATTTTTTCAACAGTTAACAGAAAATCTTGAAAAGAAGGTAGTAAATTTAAAGTCATTACCAAATACCCAAACTTCAAACAAATCAAGAAAGGCAACAAACAAAAAAAGAACGAAGGACATTATACCAAATATCTTTAGGAAACTGAAAAATTCTTACAAAATATCACGAAGAGACTTCTTATCCTTTTAAAAAATAGATCGCCCTAGAGAGTGGACTCCGAAGCATGAGTTGATTCTTTTATGCCTAAAATATCTCTAAATAGAGTTCGAAGAGAGATAGATCTTTAGAGAAGTGATCACCAAAATATGTGATGGGATGATCATCTTTCGGTAAAAAAAAATCAATATTAATGAAAAGATCTAACGACATATTCCAAACTTAAATCTACTGATCAAAGTTAAAAAAATCTGTTTGAAGTTACTGAAAAAAGAAACCATGCCTTAAGCTAGAGAAATTCACTCCATTCTAACACAATTAATGGAACCCGATGGGGGAAATGAAGGAACCTTGGCAGCTCAAACTAAAAAGATCAACCCAGGATTTTAGTATATATTGAGACAATTTCCTATTTATTCAGTTAAAAATGAACCAGCTGATATACCGAGAACTGTAAATGTTTCTATTTCTCCCTAAAACAAAACCTACAAAAAAAATTAACTAAATTCTCGAAAAAAATAACATCCCTGTGAAAAAGGCGATATTAATGAAGCAAAGATAAAAGATTATACTCATTATGATTACGACCCTCCGAAGTCATAAGATTTCTTCCTTCTTCTACTTAAAGAAACCTTAGATCATACCGATATTTCAAAAAGTTTTGAGAATATGGCCATCAATCCTTATGGAGTTGATAGCAACCCTATCTATCCAACGAATAGAGAATACTGAATCATAAATTTTGATTAACAATATCATATCTTTAATTTGTCCTTTTCATATTAATAATAAAAGAAATAAACGTATTCAAAAATGTTTAAAGGAAGGACTTATACCCTCTTACTACTCCTAAATCTGTGGAATAAGCGGATAGTCGCTTTTTAGTATGAATTCTTAATTCTGTTCAAAAGAAACCTCTAAATAATTTCCATCGATATCTTTTGATACTTTTCCTTTGTTCATTTATTATGAACAGAGCAGAAGTTAAATTTATTAATTACTACTCTAGCATCTACTCGAAGCAGCAATTCTTGTCTCACTAGTTGATTTTTCGTAAACACTGGCTTGACATGACTTTTACTTTTGGATGCTAGAATACTAGTTTAGCCTTAATAGATTAAACTATTGCAATTTTTACCTCAGATCTTTAAATAATATTTCACTAAAACTGATACTAATAGTCTCGATCTCAATTTACTGCAAATGAGGTGGTATATAATATTTGTCTCGATTGGTAAGCAGCATTTCCTCTTCAGATTGAACTGAGAAAGACTCCTTATTAAAATTAGCGATTTATATATCAATATCCTCATCAATCTTATTTATTTGATGTTGGCACTTCTAAAAATAAGTGCTCACATAACTGATGGATTCTCTCTGCAGTTTTACTAGTTATTAAATCAAATTTTAGTAGTAAAATTTACATTTTTGTTTCTACTCTTTCAATTTCTAGCTCAGTATTCTCGACAATGTAATGCACTTTATTTTAATTTTACTTAGCTTTTCCATATATTCATTCTATCCAGATGTTCTTTAAGTTTCAATAGGGGACTTCTGAAAGAAAATAGTTTTATTAAGATAATTGATGGAGCATTAGCTGCAACAGATCAGCTTTTTTCCATTATTATCAACCATGAATAGTTATTAAGAATTGTGGGTAAGGTCTACTTCACATTTATATGGATTTATTGTTATCTCCTTGATGGGTTGGACTGTATTGATTTATTTACTAATTTCTTTACCAGTTTATGACAAACGTTGCTTGACCTAATTTTTGACATCGTCTTTATGGGTATTCTCAAAGGTTGACTCCTGCTGTTTTATCTTTGCTTTCATTTTGTGTTCATGTTGCCCTTGCTGATGTTTCCTGCCCTGTGTGACATTGGGATTAATATTTTCTTTATCCAACTGATAGCAGGTTTTGATGAACCTGCGACGATATTTATCTTGCTTATTGAGAAGAGAAGTCTTGGAGTCGTACTCCTGGAGATGTGCAATATAATTTTTCTTCATGTTTCAGTTAATTATTAAGATTAAAATATCGCCAATTTCAAGGTATATAATCCTTAACAAAATTCTTCTCTTTCTAAGCAAAATTTAATTAAATTAAACCTCGAATACTCGCGGAGAAATTAATTTCAAATGAGAAATAATTCCATTTTCACTGAGTAAGGAGAATGAAAATTCTAAAAGCAATTTACAAACACAAATACTTTCTATTTCTATTTCATCTTTTATCTTTATAGTTTTTATGATATTTTTCAAATTATTTCCTTTTATTTCAATGAAAGATAAATATTTGCCCTATCATTCTTAGTGATATGAAATTTACTATAATAAGTTTCTGCATTAAAAATATTAGTAAAATTGGAATGCCTCCAAAGCAAGTAGTGGTGGTCATGTAGGAAGATTATCCTTTTGGAGAGTGCGACTAGTGTACAACCGAAAACACGAGAGTCCTTGTGCGTAAAGTATACAATCTGCATCCTTATTAGAAAAAGAAGATGTTGGAAAAGATGACTGTCTTGCGCAAATTAAAAAACTAATATCTAATTAAGATTGAATCAGTACTTGAGGAGTAGGAAAGCATTCACTTTCTATATGAATATATACCCATCAAATTATAAACCTGGATATCCAACATCAATGACCAGTTCATCGAAAACTTTAGGGATCAACTCATCAAGTTATCAGTATTTTTAGCCAATAACTTCATTAAAATTGAATTTAAGCTTAAAAATATAGGAATGGACCAGAACTATGGCGCAAAGTACTTTTTAGATCTCAATTTTGAATTAGATTCAACAATAAATCCATAAAAATTAAAGTCAAACTATATTAGAGAGATCAGCAACCTCTTTAAGCCTTATATAGTTTCGTCGAGCAATCCCCTTAAACGGGCAAGTCAACGATTTAGCAGCGAAAAATCAAATAAATAATTGAAGAGTAACGACAGATTAAAAAATCAGCCAGTAGACACTGCCATATCTCCACCAACCAACAAAGCCAACAAGTAAGAGAAAATTAATTTAGAAGCAAGGAGAAAGCGTTATAAAAATATTACCAAGAAGTTAATATGAGTGTTGATAGTGAAAATTAGAAAATATTGCAAGAGTTTATGGATGTTTTAGATAATTAGGAAGAAGATGAAAATAACAAGGCAGCTGTTCCAGCGACAAATCCTAATATTAGAAGCAAAGCCAAATAATAGGCTCCGCAGCAACCACTGCCGAACCTCACAAAAAAACAGAATAGCTATCAGGAGCCTATATCTCCTTTTTATAACCAAAATGCAGCACAGAAAACCTCTCAGGCCAAACAGTAATTTAATTACTTTCAACAAAACAGGCCAAATAAATACGAATAAACTGCTCAAATTAAACAATCTCAAAGGAGAGAAAATTAAGAGATCGGCAAGAAAAACCCTCATCAAAAGGAGTTAGTAATTCAATCAAGCAATATAATTCCCTAAAAAATGGAAAGCGAGTACTCAAGAGTAGCAATGCTGGGTGGTCGTAAAAGTTAGAATAAAGAAGCAAGTGATAAGTGGAGATAATCATTCGATTTGCAAAATCGAGTAAAAAGCGCAATTGAAAAGAGCACCTAAGTCATCAAGAGATTCAAAGCTATAAAGGATACATTTCAACAGTGATAGTTTTTTATTATGGTCATACGTAAAAAAATACGATGAAATAAGCCGTATACAATCATTAATTCTTTTTTTTGTGAATATTTTAGTTCAACTTAATCCAATTTGCTTATTCTTAGATCACAGAAGGCTAGACAGATTCTTTAAAAATTACTTTATAAACTTGATATTCAGTAATAACCATTTTTTCTTAATTAATTTTTAAAATTTCCTTTTGAAGATTGTCATCAGGTTTCCTATAATAATATCCAATATTTATTTAGGCAATTCGTGTATTGCATTTATCTTTAATTATTAAGTCTCTTCCAAAGCACGGGCCAAAAGCCGCATTATTGCAGATTGCATTTTCTCCATTTTGTTTTTATACCTCGAAAACTTGCTTCTTGTTAACCCAAAAAAGCTTTGATTTTCGAGATTAGTCAGGTAAATATCCTTAAGGATATTTACACCATTTTAAAGGAGTAAAGGCAGCAAATAACTATTTTTTACCGTATTTTATCAGAGTCAATGTATTTTAAATGCCATCACAACATTAATGAAATTTATTTGCACTAAAATTATTTTCCTCCAAATAGGCTATAAATATTGGATTGATTTCTTTGATTGGTGGAAGGTTATCGACGATAATCTTCCAATCTGGACTTGTAGAAGGTAATAAATATAGATACAATTGAGCAGTTCGGATTCGTGTATTTCTTATAGTAATGAATTGATGAAGTTATTACATTTTAATTTAATTACTTTGATTGCCGCGAATTGGAGATATATTAGGCTGCTGCTGCCTTTAGACTTGTCCATTTTGATTGCCTCCGTGAATTGGAGATAGATTAGACTGCTGCTGCCTTTAGACTTGTCCATTTTGATTGCCTGCGCGAATTGGAGATAGATTAGACTGCTGCTGCCTTTAGACTTGTCCATTTTGATTGCCTGCGCGAATTGGAGATAGATTAGACTGCTGCTGCCTTTAGACTTGTCCATTTTGATTGCCTGCGCGAATTGGAGATAGATTAGACTGCTGCTGCCTTTAGACTTGTCCATTTTGATTGCCTCCGCGAATTGGAGATAGATTAGACTGCTGCTGCCTTTAGACTTGTCCATTTTGATTGCCTGCGCGAATTGGAGATAGATTAGACTGCTGCTGCCTTTAGACTTGTCCATTTTGATTGCCTGCGCGAATTGGACATAAAGCCGGTGGTAGATTAGGCTGCTGCTGCCTTTAGACTTGTCCATTCTGATTGTCTGCGCGAATTGGAGATGAAGCCGGTGGTAGATTAGGCTGCTGCCTTTAGACCTGTCTAACTTGAACTTGTAACACTTCTGATCGTTAAGACTAACTGTTTTCCTCCTGATCAGAAGAATCTTCTTCTCTTGAATCAGGATTTTCTGTATCAATGGGAGGAAATATGTTTGTGTTGGCTTATTTCCTTAATCTTAATATTTAGTTCTTGAGTTCCTCCATTGCTTGGCTATATTCTTTTATTCTTTGGGTATAGTATTCCATTGAATTCATTTAATAGTTTTGAAAAGGGAGTAGGGCTTTGCTCACTTATTTTCCTAATATCCTTTTCCCATCCTTGATGTTCTTGAATAGTCTTTTTATGAGTCGTAAGTTTATGAAATGCCTTCTTGTTCTTCGAGGTGCTTTAGGATTGAAGCCTTTTTCAAGACTCTTAGCCAGTTATAAATCAATAGTTTTAAGATGATATCGAACATAGAATTAGTATTTTTTCATTAGTTTCCAAAGATTTTGATAAGCTTCGAGTGTAAACTTGCTGCATCTCTCATGCTTTTAACAGCTATTGCAATCTTACGCATAACAGTGACGAGCATCATACTCGCAACTCTAATTAGAGCACAGATAAACAGGATCCTTGCAAATAATTTAGATCATTTCAATAATGGTGAAGATAAAGGTAGATTATAAAATTTTCTTCAATTTTTTGTTGTATATCCTAAAATATCTCTTTTCTAAATTAAAGAGATGATAAATTAAATAAAATGATGCATTTATCAAAACAACAAATCACATCAAATACCAACAGCTGAAATAATAAAAATATAGTAACCTAAACAGAGAAAGAAAATCAAATGTTCAATTATTAGAAATGCGCTTATCAGGCCTACTTCTCTTCCAGACAGGAATTAATCTTGTTCTATACTGCTCATAGGTCTTGAGTTCAACTAAATAATTGGATATATACTTGGACTGAAATCGAAAAAATCAGAAATATCTGCTTTTTCTTTCATGATCTCCTGATATGCCTGATCATCACGCAGTTAATCAAAAAAAGGATGAACTAAAATATCGATGGCCTCAATTCTTTCTAAAGGGTTGATTTTCAACATTTTTGAAAGCAGGTCAACAAATAGTTGACTTGCCTTCTTCAATAAATATTCACTTAAACCAAGTCCCTTTATATTTGGTAATAGTTTAGATGTTTGTTAGCTTCCTTTTATCTTTTTGATGTCTTTGGTTCCGATAATGCGGCCTATATTGAGCAGGCAATCTATTGAACTGGAACCATAAAATAATTATTTTCTTGTTAGCATTTCCACGAAAACACAACCCAAAGCCCAAATATCAATTGCTGTTGTGTAATTTGTTAGACCTAAAAGCAACTAGGGAGCCCGATAGGGCCTCGAACTGATATAACCTAAGCTTTATTCATTAGCCTTCATATATTTAGCCGATCCAAAGTCAGATAATACGATTCTTCCATTTTTCTTTATTAAGAAGTTATCGGGTTTAACATCACGATGGCATATTGACTTGGAGTGCAGATACAATAAAGACCTTACCATTTGATAGCAAAATGATTTAAGTATGAGAGGTTCAATAACTTAATCGCTCTTTATATATTCCTTTAGGTTCCAATCATACAACTCCATTAGAATATTTAGTTTTGGCTGAGTATTATGACTCTCAGTATAAACATCAATTATTTTGACGAGAAAGTTACTATGAATTGCTCTACAAATGCGTTCTTATCTGCTCTCGTGATCCTCATCAATGATGATCTTTTTGAGTGCATAATGCTTTCCTGATTATTTAATTCTCACTCTAAATACGGTCGAAAATGGACCTTCATACATTTTTTAAAAAAGCTCCATTTGACAAACCTGATCTTATTTGCTATGTATTTCCAAAATTTATAATCGAAATCTCTCCGAGGTCTATTTTAACTTTTTACTGAGCTGGTGGATTCGATGACAATTTTAGATGCTATTGCGGACAATTTTTGATTTGCGAGAAAAGACATCTTCACTTGTTCTTAATCTGATGGGTGAGAGGAAAATATTTTGTTTAGGCTTTATTGGAAGTAATCTGAGTTGAGTAGAAGAATGGGATAACATTTGGAAGAATATTTTTCGATTATATACTTGATATTTATATAAGGAGCTTATATAAATCAAATTACTGCTAGTAATTGATTTTAAGGCAATTAAATTTGTCGATGATGAGGGATGAATGATGAAAACTATGCTTAATTAGCTGTTTAACGAACTACCTTTGACTTTTATTCAATAATACGTAATGATTTTATAAAGAATGATTTTATTTCTGAAATATCAGGTATTTTCTAAATTAATTTTATTTGCAAATCTAATTAAAAAGAATAAAATTTACTGTTTACCACAAATAACAAGAAATATTAATCTTTTGCAATAAAAGATAAAGATAAAAAAATATTTATTTGTGCTACAATTTAATAATAAAATTAATCAACTTCAGCAGATATTCAATGAACTTATTCTATTTCATTTAATATGAGTCATTGATGGTAATATAAATTATCAGGTAAAGACCAATTGCAATTGATATCATACAATACAAGTTAGAATTTATATGTAAATGATATTGGAATCTCTGTGCCTTGATATCTTTTAAATACCTTCGTTAATATAAGTTATTTCATCTCAATGTGATTATTTTAACCTTTGTACTTATTAATAATATATTATCAAGAATATGCTTGAATTTTCAAAGCGCAAGAGAATGCAAATCATGGAGCAACTGTCAGAAAAAAACGATAGATTATCTTCTGTAGAGAGAAGAAAGAATGCAGAAAGTACGTACAATAACTTCGTAAAAACTATGAGCAATTTTAACGCTCCATGCATTCAAAGTTCCACCAGTAATTTAGTAAATAAAACTACTGATTTTAAGGAATTAAAATAGATTAAGGAAAATGCAAGCAAATAAATAAATAGCCACGTAAATTAAGTACTGGTCACCCCAACGGTTAAGGATATTATGTCGTAGCACACTGATCAAGTCTAGTTAAACAAGTAATTTTATGAATTAGACTTATAGAATTTGCAGACTAATAAGCAAATTGAAACTCCAGCAAAGGGAAATTAAAGTAATATAGTAAACAAATAGTTGATTAAAAAATAATAAATAATAGAGAAGCCAATAAGTTTAAATCATTTAATGGAAGAGCACTCTTCTGAGAGAGACAGCTAACCACCAGTTGAAGATTAATAGATAAAATTGCCTAATCATTTTATTGGCAACAGTGCAAAAACAGAATCCAATAATAACTCAGAAGCTATATTTTTCACGAGTCAATTCAAAGACTATATTAGCAAACAGTCTCCACAGAAATAAGAGTAGAAGAAAAAATTGTAAGAAAAAATCAATTAACAGAAGTAATTTATCTCACCGACCATTCACTATGAGAAATAGAGTGAAAAATAACAGGGAAAATAGGCTAATTTCAAAAAAAACCAAAGTGGCCGAAGTATAGGAGGAAGCAATTAATCCTCTCTAAAATATAGTTTTAATTAATCTGCAATTCAGTAACTCATAACAAAAAAGCTATCAAATGAGCTTGTTATTGACTCCATCGGAGATTCACATCACATTCACTTCCTCAAAAGATTATCAATGACCTTATGCTTTAAATAGAATATAAAGGACTTCATTTTGTTTAGTAAATAGCTTAAACTCAATAGAATCATTAAGAAAAATTAATTGTTAAAAGTATTCGATAATCTACTAATAAATAGAGAATTATTATTTGAGTTAAAAAAAAATGATATCAAAGCAGATCACTTCAATAAGCAAAAACAAAACAATTTAATTAAAAAACTATTTGATAGTTGGCGGTAGTAATCCCTTGAAAGAAAGACATAAATAACTGATTTTATAAATCGCCAAAAGCTATCAATTTTGGACAAAGTTTTCCGATCATTCAAGATGCTTCTTTATGATCGAAGAATAAATAATCAAATAGATACTTATTATCTGTCAAAAATATTTTTCTCGTTTAAAACTGCTGTATAAAAATAGAGTAAAAAATTAAATCAAAGAGCATATAAATTTTATTTTAAGAACTTGAAAAAGAGATTTTTTTTGTTATTACTGGAGGGTACTCACAATGTTCGAAGAGAAAGATAAATTAATGATTTGGCTAGAGATCAATATTACTTTAGCCTTGTTCGGAAAGTATTTTAAGCCTGGAAGGAAGGTCGACTTCGAGAATAAAAAATTATCCGCCTTTCAATGACCACCAAAAATATCGTAAAATAGACTATTGATCATCGCCTATTTCAGACAAAAACTTTTGATTTTCATTAAATAAAGTGATTATGAAAAAATATAACATAAATTTATTATATTTAGAAAATAGCATTTTTCTTTATATTCTTTCCAATGTATATTTAGTCGACTTTAATTGATATCCCTGTCAAATAAATTGAAATAATTGATGAATAAAATATTACTTCGAAGATAGAAGATAGTAAAATAAAGAGTTAATTGATATTAAAAATTAAACCATCACTTTGTAACAATCTCATCATCAGTTTCCTCCACCCCACAGAGCCCACTGCTCTCGATGCTGCTCGATACATTGTGCTTGATAATACTAGGCAACATTGTTGAGGATTAGTCGAGATCTTTTGCAAATTGTTTTGAGTGTGTTGAGCCCTTCATGGATTTATTGTTATGATAAGTCTGGAAAGGAAGTAATTTATGACTAGAGTGATGCTTTGATGTTTGTCCTCGAATTATAGAAATATTAGCCGGCACTATGTCTTGGACACTGCTATTCTCTTTAAATATATCCACTTCTTTCAATTACTTAATATTAGTTTAAATCTCATTTATTTTAATCGCAAGAGTTTTCTTTTCCTTTCTGAGCTCATTCACCTCACAAGTCAAACTAACAGTTTCTCTATTAAGCTTAATCATGATCGTTCTTCTAATGTTATCATCAATTCTGCGAAGATTATTAGCATTGGTAACCTGCTTGATGAGGTGATCTCTCTGCTCCACTGCCACTTCGATGGGAGCTTCAGTATTGTCATCCTCAATCGAAATGATATCAATAGTGTTGACAAGTTCATTTAAATTTTCCTTGATGCAACTGGCCTCCAACTAACTTCTATGATAAATTTAAGTCAAATTTTTTTAAACTTATTTTCCCTTATACCTGTGAAGATAGGCAATTTGTTTTTTTTATCTTTGAATATTTTTAAGTCTATTGATGATTTCACATGCATTACTGATTTTTGTGTCTAAATCTTTTGACTATTTGCATGTTTGAGTAAAATCTTCCTGAAAAGTGTCGTATTTTTTATCAAGTTCAGATATTTCACCATCCAAATACTTTTATTTGCTTAGCAGCTCTTCTTTCTTATGCTTTAAATACTCCTCATGTGTATAACTACTAATGTTTCCAGTCAACAGTTCCTTCACTTGTTTTTCTTCGTTAAAAATGTGCTTGTCCTTATCAACCAGCATTTTCTCCAATTGCTTTTCCTATGTCTTCAAGATATTTCTCTTATTAGTAGCATTTTCTATGTCAATTTCCAGCTCAGTCATTAACTGTTGGAAATATTTCATTTTTTACTCATAGTTGTTATTGTCATGGTACAGTTTATTGTATCTTTTACGAAGGAGCTCTCCAGTTTATTTTGCCAATTCCAACTCATTACCCATTTCTTCTATCATCTTTTCTTTATAGATCTATCCCTACTCAGTTTCTTCATTCATCAATTAACGATAACTAACTTTACTATGATTATATTATTTCTCAATCTACTCGCACTCATTTGTTAGCTTCTATTATTTACCTTTGCAGTCGGCCAGCAGATTGTTAAGTTACAACTTCTGCTTTGAAATAAGTTCTTCAAGCTCGCCTCGATATAATTCTAAATAAAACTACTTCTTTTCGTTGAGCAAATCAGTTTCTTTATAAAGAGATCGCATTTTGGTAAGTTTTTGCTATTCCAGTAGGACGCTTTGATCAGCTTTTTGTTTGATAAGTTTAACAACTTCTTCACGAATTGCCATTTTGTTTTAATTTAGTTTTTCAATTGAAAGCTAAAGAGGACCAATTTAATCTTTTAAATCTTTATTCCTTTTCTCCTCTTCTTCTTTGATCTTTTTGTCAATATTTTATTGGATGTTAGCAATTATATCACTATATTCAGCATCGAAATCCGATTTGTCTGATTACAGTTGTCCGATTGTCTACTATTGATCATTTTATATGGTTGTACTGGTGTTCAAATAATGCTGTAGATAATACAAAGTTTTATAATTTTTATAACTACTCTTAAAAGAACTTAGAAGTTAGGCATCGTTCACAGAAATTCCATCACTGATAGCATTGATTTTACTTATAAAAATACTTCCATCCTAGGCTCCACTAATCAGCAGTCCATAGTCATGAGTTACTTTTAATTCAGTGACAGGCGCAGCATGGAGTTGTATTTCTGTGAAATATTTACTGAATTTCATCGAATCAGTGAAAGGCCACTGATGGGCTCTAATTTTACCAAGAGATGTTCCCATAAAAATAGTTCCCACCTCATTCACTATTAAAAGTTTAGTAATGTTGAAGGGATAGGTCCACATAACAGCAAATTCTTGACTTCCTCGATCTCTATAAAATTTAGTGATGCTATCGGGGTAGCTGACGGCCATTATATCAAAAACACTGTCAAAAGCAGAACAGATTGACTTGCTATTTTTATTCCAAACTTCAAACAACTTCACTCCCTCGCTGTTCATAATCATGCTACTGCCATTGGCAAAAATTCCATGGAGAAACATATCTTTGCTGAGGAAAGAAAGTTATCTGACCATATATCCTGAATTGAGCTGAATAGTGTTTATAACTTTATTGTCGTAGGGATTTATCACGATGAGCTGATTGAGGGAACCAGCTACTAACTTGTGACCATATTTGGAGTATCTAACTGATTCACAATTTTTTAACGGAAACTGAATGTTTGTACTGCGCAAACCCTCAGAACAGATAACAAAAAGTTTAAGCCCTTCCTTAAAAGCCACAGCGACATTAAAAGTGAGAGGATGAACATCCAAACTAGTCGGATTGTCATTGGCATTAAAAGTGCACTCCCAAGCCAGCATTCTTTCAAAACTTGTTGAAGAAATATGTTCATATTTGATTGCCTTTATTTTTTTCTCGGCCGAAAGGATCAAGAATATTTTTTTGGTTGGAATTAAGCAAATATCTAAAATTTTCTGAGTTAGAAGAGTGGAAGTCAGCACAGATTGGATTGGAGATCGTAAAGTTTCAACTAAAGTATCATGCAAAAGGAGATTGAAGACTACAGGAAATACTTTTCCTGGAGGGAGTTTATGATTTTGAGGGTTTTGCTTGATAGTCTTAATTTATCCTTTCTACTTCAAGTAATCTGACTGAATTGGAATTGAGAGATCGTATTTATCGTTTTATTTGACTTGGACTATCACACAGACAGCCATTGTCTCCTGTGCGAAGGTCATCTTAGTGATTTTATGGAGGAATGGGCAAGAGAATTTGATTGTTTAAATAGAATTCACAGTATTGAGAGCGCATATCTTGACAAGAGTAAATTACTCCACATAGTGATATCCAATAAGGATATTATATTCATTGCAGCAAATGCTTGAAGGAAGTTTGCATGTTTGGATCAAGTTATTTTGTGCATCGACAGTCTAGTAGTTTCCAAGAAACTGTTTTCTATGCTTTGCAATTTAAAATTTAGCAATGTTGACCGTGATATAATAGAGATTGCCTTTGTTGGTGATGAGGTACAGATCAAGATCATTTTGCATCGAAGATATCGCTTCAACTATTGTTTCATCTTGCTATTTCAATACCTAACTAAATTTGAGAGAAATGGGCTTCACTTCGAGTCCTATTGTGATAACATAGAACTAATTTTCACTGTATAGGATGATGATTTTATCATTTGAGAAGGGTATGATTATTCCTTTGAGCTGAAAGTAGAGACTCTACGAGCAGAAAACTTATTTAGAACTTATCTAAATTAATGAAAATCTGTAGTTTCCCTGGAGCTAAGACAGCACGCATATTAGTTTGTAATCGTTGACCAAATCAAGGAAGACAACCTTTTCCTCTTTTTAAAGATGGGACATAATATATTTTTGACTGTGCCCTTTGCTGAAATTTTTAATGATTAAAGTTGGGTATATCTTATTGGCAGCATAGAGAGCGTAAAGAATATTGTCATCGAGCATCATATTCTTGAAATACTTGAAACAAGTTATGTCCTACTCCTGCCCAAAGTTATCCATCACCTTTTGGTTTTAGGATAACATGTCATATAACACAACTTGCTTACCCAAAATGTATATTATCTTGTTATCGTCGATGCATTGAGCACTATTTATGCTTGCATCCTGATTAAAGCCGAAACCCTTTTCGAAAGTAAGTCGCACGCCATTTTGCAGATTTCCCCGATCATCGAACATTGGCTTGCGTTTCTAAGTAATTTCATATGTACCAACCTCGAGCCACGCGAATCTGACTCTTGTACTGAGCTAGAGTTCATGTTGTAAATTTCGTTTTCCATTGCAATTGTGATTTTCTAAATTAATATAACTTTAAAAGTTAAAGCACGGAGTAAAAACAGCTTTAAGATGAAATTGACATAATTGTATTTTTTGTATTTGTGGCCTATTTGATGCAATAATATCAATCTAATAATTTTGTGGGGTAAAGTACTAATGATCAATTATTAAATAGAACTAAATTTTATACATCATACATTGATAAATCAGGTTATTTCAAAAGAGAGATTAGCTTTATGTATTCAGACTTGAAGAATATTACTCCGCTCTTCGACTCATAAATGAATAATCTTTAAGCATCGAAATGTCAGGTCGTAAACTAGATACTTTAGTCAGACAGTTTAGAATAAAGAGTTTAGTTGATTCTTTCAAATCAATATAATCGGGAAATTAGACTTCCTGTTCAAGAATGATTGGTAAGTCAAATTAACTCCATATTTTGAATGGAATTCTTCCAACAATAAGTTCATATGTTAACAGGCCTAAAGACCATACATCAATCAAAGAATTATAAGGGATATGTCTCACTAACTAAGGAGAATAATATAATGGAGTACCACATACAGACTTTCTCATTTCATTTACAGAGCACTCGGCAGCCCATCCTAAGTCGCATATCTTGACTGTATTCTTCATCAGATAATATATACAAATTGAAGAACGAGGTTTTATGGTTTGATATCTCTGTGAATAAAGCCGAGATTATGCATCATTTCAAGGCCATCAGCCGTCTATCTAACTATCCTAGAAGTTTATCCTTAAGAAAGGCGATGGTGAGTTTTTAATAAAGAGTACACCTGCCCTCCAGTTGCAAACTCACTCAGAATGTAAAAATGATCCCTATCGTGAAAATAGCCGTAGAAAGAAATAATATTTATATGCTTTAAGACATTGTGTATACGAATTTCCTTCGCAACTTGATGCTACACTTTTTCTTACCGAACTATAGATTTTTTGATAATCTTCATGGCACATACAAAATTCGATCTAAAATGTCTAAAATATACTTAATTTTACCTCACCAGATAGACAGTCCCAAACTTCCCTTTCCCTAGCTCTCGTATTTTTTAAAAATCAGACTATTTCAAATCAACCTAGGAATGCTATTCATTTTTTTTGGCATTGTATTATAATTCTTTATTTTTTGCGATATAATTTTCAAGGCCAAGTTCAAAAGACGGGATTTAAATCTTTTTAAGGATTTGAGTTCTGGGAGGCTGCTTGGAAGTTGAACATGTTAATGATTGTATTGATGGTTTATTTATGATTAAATTATGCTGATTTTGATGAGTATTTTTGATTGAAAAGCAAATATTGGTTGTGGGCTGAGAACATTTTGGAATTACATTTTATTTGTAATTTACTCTAACTTTTTGAACGAAATTGTTTTAATTTTGACGGCGAGGGTATTCTAGTCCAGTTAACGATCTTCTTTTCAGTTGATCTATTTCATCAGCCTAAAATGTAGAAAATCCTTGAAGAGTTTGCCTTGGGAAAGGAGTATTGATATCGACATAGCCAAGAGGTGTTTGAAAATGCGGCTGTTTGGAGCTCGCAGGTAATGCTGTGAACATGGAGACTAAGTGAATTTTATAATTAAATTTTATGTGTAACGTGATAAATATCAATAAAATACTGAAGTATCATCATATTTCATTTCAAACTTTCACGGTATATCTTTAAATTGGTTAGGTGCTGATAACTCCTTAAATGCTCCAGCACTTTCTTCCAAAAGTTATCTCTCAATTGATCTCGGTGAAATTATAAGTGCATCATCTCTTCTGTGTGGTCATTGTACTCAAAACAGAAGAGGCACTGATAAAAATCGGTTTTTCGTTTTATCATTGCTAACTCATCCAACCCTCGGTTTAGATCTATCTGCAACTATTCAGCTGAGGGCCATTCTCTAAAAAATTAAACTACTTTATTATATGGACAGTATATTAACAATTATTCTCTGTCCAGTTTAGCAGACTACTCCTAAATTTTTAATCCTACTTGATGATGATTTTTGCAACAGAGACTCATAGACTTTTCGGGAATGATCCAACTGCCGCTGAATTCATTGAGTTTGAGCAAATTAGTCGTTTGATTATAGAAATCAAGCATTTCAATCTCTACTATTTATCTGGGATAGCACTTCTGGCAAATGATTGTATATTTTTAGATAGTGATGGGACGATAAAATTTATAAAATTCCTAATAATGCTAGAGTTTCCATTTTTTATAGTTTTACATAAAAGAGTTTGATTATTTCAACTTCCAATGCGTTTAAATAGGCAAAAATTGCTGCTAGCAGTCAAGCTTCATTTACTGTACATACAGCGTTTCCCAAGGTTATTTCTTATATCTTTAAACTTAGTTGTTCTCAAGCAGCCTTTGCAATCGATTTACATCTTCAACACTCATCACCTACTCACTGCTAGTAATACTATTATTCTTTTAACGACTTGCTAGTTTGCGCATCTCACTGATCATCGAAATATCTTCATTCTTTATTATGGAAGTAAAATCGTAAGTAGTTCCGTCGATGCGGAAGTTGTTGTAAAATTAACGTGAGGGATGAGAAGATATTTCAACAGATCTTTTGGATATGAGCTGAATGATATGATAAGTTCCCTCTTCTATCAAAGCGCTAGTGGCAACCATTTTCTTATCCCCAATCTCCGTAAACTTATTTGTGAGTAAAAAATATTTTTTATCAGTTTTTGGAGAAATAGTTGCTTTGTTGATGGATTCATTCATGACTACAATCTGTCTGCGCTCATAGATAACATCCGATCCCAATTTATGGAAAGGTTTATTCTTAAAGAGATAGTAATAAAGCTCAGAAGCACTATCCAAGTTGGATTTCTGATAAAACTGGGGCAGTAAAAACTTCTTGAGCACACTGCATGATCCGTAGATACGTTTTTATTTTGAGTCTTTGAACTGTTCAATTCGGTATTTTTTTTATGGATGGCAGTAATCGTGAATAAAATCATCTCCAGTTTCAAAACAGACTTTCAAATCGATATAGTATGGGTCCTGCTCATTTTTAAGTTCCTTACTCCAAGTTACTTGACATGTGTTGTCAGGAAACGCATAAGCCAGACATAATAGAACTAATTAATTGGAGAACTTCTCTTGTTCAGTAAATGTATAACCTAATGCTTCTATTTTAAATTTGATACTCTCTTCAATCTTAACAATGTCCCGCATGACGTTGGGATATATTGCCCTTTCAAGACACCATTTCCTCTCCTTCTCAGTCCATTTTTCCTGATTGAAGTCCTGTAAAAACTTAAAAATTTCCTCCTGTTCTATATCATAACTTTAATATATTCTAAATTCCTTGCTGTATTGCCCTTTTGTAGTTTTTTATACTTCTACATATTTCACTTTTTTTTTATACAGTCTTCGTTCTTTCACAGGCTCATAGAATAATTTTTTCCAGTGGTCAAATAAGTTCTATCGGAGAAGATAATCATTAAATAAACCTCTATCATAGCCAACAATGGAGTGCATGAATGATTCAATATTTTCTCGTTTTTACTCATGAGCAAAGAAAGGTTTTGAGCTCATCAAGATACTACCGATACTGATAATTAATTTGGGAATTCTGAGTTTGAGGCCCATCAGTATCATTTTGCTAATCTGTAAATCGCAGGGCATAGACACCATAAACTTTCCAATCGGTGTAAGATAGAGTTGATCTGCTTTCTCAATATCTTAACTTGCGCTTTCTTCTCCCACTAAAGCCTCCTATTTAATTAAATTTTTAAAGGCTCTGCTTGCATCATTAAATGAAGGAGGGTCAATTACACTCATCAAGAAAAGATAAGGATTTCTAGCAATTTCACTTTTATTCATCATGTCTAGTTGTTTAGCTTTTAGGATCACCATCTAAAGAGATACGCAATGAATTTCAGGAGTTTCATACTCCGAGAGAGTCTCATATAATTTGGATGTGATCATTCTGTAGACTACACCATCTGATACTCGACCAACTCTACCTGATCTTTGAGTCAAACTTGCCTTGCTAGCCAAAGTGGTTTCTAACTTTGTTACAGTGCTATTTTTGCCAAAATTCTTCCTTGACAGGCAAAAATCAATAACAGCCTTACAAGCCGGAAGGGTGATTGAGCTTTAGCCGATATTAGTAGCCAATATAATTTTATTGTTGATCTTCTTGTTAAAAAGGTTATCGTAAAGCTCTTCCGAGAAAAGAGAGTGTACTTCAATAATTCTCTTTTCTTATATTCCATATTTGGCAGTGAGTCTGCTTTTGATCAATCTAATCTAAAATATTCCAGGTAGAAATATGAGAACATCCCCTTATTTATACTTTTCTTCTATCTTCTTGAGTAATTCGCAAGCAAAATCGGCAGCGTGTTCGCTAATCCTATAGTCATAGCCGTAAATATCTTACTTTTTAAATTCATCCAGAAAATATTCTTCAACTTTGTATTGCCTGTTCTCATTTATTGCTAATGTAGCCGCTGCACTATATTATTCAGAGTTGGGTTGAGTTATTTCATATTTATCTTGCAGACTTTCTTCATTTCTCCCGCGTCGACCTCTTCGCTGCTGATCTTTATCTTGGATATTTTTTATCTTTGGTATTATGGCAGGCAAAAACAAAGTTTGGTCTTTTTTGTTGATTGAAAAATAGTTGGCGAATTCCTGTGCATTAAGAGTTGCTGACATCACAATAATCTTGACTCTTTTCCGACTGGTGTTACTCATAATGTGTTTGAGTGCAACGAAAGTAAAATCCATTTCCAAGCTTCTCTCATGTATCTAATCCAAGATAATGTGAGTGTAGGGCAATTCTTCCTTGAAAAGGAGCTATTGGATTAGAATTCCATATGTCATGTAGATAATTGATGTTCTCTACCCCCGAAAAGTCTCAAGTCCGATATGGTAACCCACTTGAGATCCTAATTTGCAGTTCATCTATTGGGATACTCGAATAGCAAGGCTGGTTGCTGCTACTCTTCGTGGCTGGCAAACGGCTATTTTAGCAGAAGGATCACTCTTAAGTATAAACTGTGGCACCTTTGTAGACTTCCCACAACCTGTTTTTCCGCTGATAACAACAACTTGTTCCTTTTTAATGAGTTCAACAATCTCCTTTTAGTGGCTGCTGATAGGTAACAAATTTAGAGTCAATTAGGATTACATGAAATCTAATTATTGATATTGACAAATGCTAACAAATGAATATCAATCAAAATAGGCGTTTAAAATTCTCTAAAGTTTATCCTCCTCAATTGCATAGATGTCAATTGACTCTTGCCTGACTCGTTATTTATTCATCTGGAATGTATTTTCACTGAACTTGTTAAAAAACTCTGGCTAGTTGGAAAGTCTCATCATATTCTCTTTGTCTTCCCAGTTACCCCAAATATTGGACAAAGTTGGTGCTCTAGGGCGATCAGTTTTGGGATTCGTCATCAGCTGACTTACTGGTTTTATTGAGTCTGCTTTGTTTGTGCGCTTTCCCATTTTGAGGTTTTCTAATTTTTCATATATGCTTTGCATTTATCTATCTGAACTAATCTTGTTGTGAGTCTAATTCTTGACTGATGAAATGGTATTGGAAATTACTGTTTCGATGATCGGATCAGTTTGCACAGTTACCTGATAGGTTTGCTCTGAATAGCTAAAATATTACTAAACTTTGGATATAACTGAAAATGCACACTGTTGCGCGCAAGACTTAATTTAGGCTTCATTTCCATTTATATTTTTAATTTCTCCACTTGTCTATCACTTTCTCTTATCAATAGATTTAGTTTAGCTATTACCTAATCTTTTTATTTATTGATTAAATTTGCCTTTTAGAGATCATTTTTCATTTATATACGCTATTACTCCAGTAGCCCGACCCTGCGCTTTAATTAATTAAACTCATGCCCTTTTAATTGCCTGTCATTTGGCTCAGTAACATTTTTCTCTCTAGTTTTGATATTCATAATCATTGTTCGAGATTGAACTGTTTGAGATGGCGGTAAAAAGTCGTTTAAATTGTAATGGCTACATGCTTTAAGGGTTCTAAAGGAGAGCTCATTATCGTTCAAAGTTCCTTCATTCGATCGTGTTAACAGTTTTTAAAGAGTTTGACTCATTTCAGTTACTGAATTTGAATTTTATCAATTTAAATTATTGTACGACAGAAATGAATGTTACTGTATCCATTTATAACTTTATCTTAATAATTATTTTAATTAGTAGATATATATGACTGAATATAAATTACAGGAATTCTCAAGTCATGTAATGATGAAAGACCAACTATCTTAAGCAAACAAAAAAGCTGCAGATGTTAATTAAATATTGCCTCCCACACCATTGGACGAATACACGCACAGTTTACAGGAAGTGGTATAAAAGACTGTTTCGGTTCCTAAAACTTTCAAAAATGTTAATCCTATTATAACGACATCAGGCAACAGTCTTTGCGACATAAAATAGACTTAACTGGAGAATCTTTTTCAGATAAAAGTTAGTTATTTCTTTGGCGTTTTCTTGAAAAGCTTTTAATTTTCAGGCAGTAATGGAAGTCCCTTTATCTGCAATAAAGTTAGTCGTTTGCCTTACAGCAAATTTATATTAACTGAAAACATATAAAATGGAAAAATATATGAACTGACCTCCAACTTTACTGGCAGCAAATACAATCTTAGCGTAGGAGGAGAAAGCCGCTTTACTATCGTTTTTGATATTAGTTGTGGTGCTTTAAGTCCCAGCAGGAGATTCTCAATATTTACCCTTAGTTCAGAAATAGCCTACAATCGGTTAGAAGGCAGCTAAAAATAAAAAGATTTGGCTGCATTATATTAAATTGGATAAAACTACAACAAAATATTAAAATTCAGTAGCCTTCAGCCTCGAATGTGTACATAAAAAGGATTTTTCGCATTAAAATTATCTGGTAAATAAGTGATTCCTTCAGTCGAAAATTCATCAATTATTGATAAAGATGGAAAAAGAGTGATTGAATTGTATAAAATTGATGAAAATGAGCAAGGTTTCTAAATTCGTTTTTCAAACAAGATTTAGGTGGAATGGAGCTATGCCTTTGCGTTAGCAAGTGTTGATTTTAAGTTGGCTCTGGAGTGACAAATGATTATCTTCCTTTATTTATACCTAATACTCAGCATTAAGCAAAATTACATGATTTTATGACCTTTTGCTAAACTGGAAAATTTCGCAATAATCATGAGCCATCATAAAATGATAACAATTTTACTAATACTAAAGAAAAGTTACCCAAATTTTAGAGTAGATCTTTGGGTTTACTTGCGACAAAACTATTAAACTATTTTATGATTAACGACTTTATTCCTTAAGAGGATTATTATAAAATTTCATCATGCATGAGTAACAATACTAAATTATTTCATTTGCCAAGCATAACGGAATGATTTATCAAATGAAGAAAAAAGAAGGGAGACATCATATCGAAAAAAACTTAACTATCCTTGCACTGAAACTCGGATAGTCATCTTCACTGGAAGTTGCGATATTACTCGTTTCATTGGATTTTTTATTAATTTCATGCGTGACCCTAGCGATCATTTTATCTAATTACTCGTTCCGTTATCTTTTCATTACCAACAATTCTTGAAGATATAGGTACTATTCCTCGTTACTTTATATTTCTTCGTTGAGGATGTGTTTAATCCGCTGCTTTTATATTATTTTGCTTTCCACCTACTCCCCCGAAGATTCTATCAGCGTATGCGGCATCAATCGGTTTGATGACTCACTTTCACAAGAAAAAGTACTCAGATGCGAAAAACCTGTTTAGTTGGTTTCTGTTAATTCGAGTTTACCCTTATTGGATTGCTAGTTTTACATATTAAGGACCAACTGATTTTAGGAAATCATTTTCAGTTCTGCCAGGAAGCCCTCGATCATCATTTTCATTATTTTATGAGGTTTGGAAGATGAGGTGGCTGCTTCGTATGATAATTTCAATTCATTTATTCTTTTCATCTAATTAATTATTATAAAGCAGACTCTGCTGATTCATCGTCAGTGCATTTGCCAGTAACTTGTTAATGTTGTAATTCAATAATATTGTTCGATTTATAGAGTCATATTAATAATCTTCTTTATTAAAATAGTGGGAAGATTAATATGCCATTTTAAGGTATTTGATAAATTTCATCAGCTGAATAGAAAGGCAGTGGAATTTGATCTCGAATGAGTGGATTGAAGTAGATTTTATTAATAAAAATACTATAGCATTGGAATTGTTAGGGTTAATGTTGGTCGTTTGGAATTATAATAATAATCGAACGCCATAGATGAAGTATCATTAATTTAAGTTAGTCATCCCTCCGATTATATGATCCACTCTCATTACTCTTCCTCCTCTGATTCTTCCGATACCAGTCTCACCTTGCCGCCTCAACCCATTCATAATAAACAATCATCGCAATCCTTTCACCACTTGGTTAAGTAATCTAAATTGAGTATTAAAACAAAAAAGGGCAAGATAAAATCAAACAAGTAACTAAAAAAGAATCCTAAAAATATTAAGGGATAAAAACAAAAAAAGAGATCGGTTAGTGACTATTTAATTTTGGGAGACTCGTATTATCCATGCAAAAATGCAGTTGAAATCAGCCACAGACTCATTTAAAAATAGACTGTCAGAATCATGAAGGATGATAGGCTGAAGAACAAATAAAAAAAGTGCATCTTTAAAATTTAAAGATATATGAAAACCTTCCTCATCAATAAGCAAAAAGACAAACTATTTAGGTAGATAGACCATTAACAAAAAATGGAACTATACCGAATGCTGAAACGAGAACAAAGAAAAGAAAAGGAGATGAAGGAATAAGACAATCTATAGTAACTTATGCGAACTGTTGTTAATACTCTGGAAGTCAAGGCGAACAAATTAGAGGCTTTATATCCGGAACAGGAACAAGTCGTCATTAAATGGAAAAACTTTAAATTGCATCAGCTTATGACTGCTAAAATGTTTATCGCCAAGGAGCAACAAACCCAACCTCAAGAAATATTAGATTTTCAAAAAGAGCTACCCATATTAGAGAATGCCTAATTTTACCCATAACTGAAGGAATAAATAATCTAATTACAGGCATCCATCCTCAATCATATTTAGCACAAATCTAATGCTTAAAATATGTAAAATCGTGAAGATGAAGGTTTAAAATGGGTTTTGCAAAAATTACTACACTATATCTTAGGTAAAGCATTAAATATATAGAAAAGCCAGACATCCACGAGCAAATATTACAAAAAATATATTAATTTCAGGTCAACCAGACACTAACTGAACTTCTACTTAGTGATGATCTTTACATCACTTTTTAAAAAGAATAAATAGTAAACTGCTCGTCTATATAGGAAACAGGCTAGACTGAAGCATAAATAGAAGAGCATACCTACATTCATATTTTCAATAAAGCCATCTTTGATCTCATAAATCAGTAGTTTCCCCGAGTGATAAAAGCAATGGAGGGGGAGTTGAACGAAAAAAGTTTATAGTGGTTATTTTCTAAGATAAGAGTTGAAGAATAATAAAAATAGTTACCTTTATAGGCCCTGTTGTGGGTGGACTAGGTGATTTTTGATGTCTTATTGGAATAATCCCTGTGGGAATTCCTTGATTTACTTTGATTAATTCACATATTTAGATAATTATCATTGATGATTCTGAGGACAATTCAGTTTAAGAAAAAATATGGATTATATGAAAAACCTCGATTGTTTAAATAATTGATTGAAGGAACTTAAAGAGAAATAAATGAATAATTCATATGCCCTAATATTTTTATCGACTTTTTGTTTTTATATAAAAAAGTAATTTTATTAAAATTACAAGTATTTTAATTTAGTATAAATAGTAGACAAAATTATTTTATATTATATTTCTTTTTTGTCTCAGTCAATAAATGGCCAAGCTCATACACGCCTTATTTATATTTCTTCTCTTGTCTACAGTTCAGATGGGACCAGCCGCACCAGGATGTTGGATGGGATGCCATTCTATGTGTCTACTTTCAGGAATGATATATTTTTTGTGTATGCCTCCGTGCATTGCATTATGTTCAGCAACTTGTTTCTCAGAGGATACTTTAGTCATTCTTGAACGCAATGGATTCGAGATGAAGGTTCCAATTAGCACAATTAAAAAGGGAGATTTTATCAAATAAAAAGATGAATTTGTCGAAGTGGTTTCAAGCAGCAGAATATCAGGAGCTATTTCTTTCTTGCGGATTACCCTTGAAACAGGCTTTGTAGAGGTCACAGAGGATCATTTAATTTTGGTGAATGAAAAATGGATCCCCTGCAAATATCTTACTGCTGGCATGGAAGTTGAAACTCTGAAAATCATAAAGATCTAACGTATCATGAAGGAGCACCGATACTCAATACTGACTAAATCTGGGACCTTATCAATAAATGGACTTGACTTTGGAGCATTTTATTTCTAAGAAAACGAAAGCGCTGATGATGCTGAAAATAGGTGGATTCACCTTGTTGAATGATATGCATTCTATATCACAAGCTATTCCATTTTAATTATGATTGCTTCTCATTAATTATTCCCATATGAATCGTAGAGTTATGTTTTTTTATAATTCATTGTCCTTCATCTTAAATAGAATCGCTATTATTAATATGAACATTTTATGATGTATAGAAAACGATGTCCTCAGAGAGATAATAAAGAAAATTAACAAATCTTCTTCATTTTATCTAAAATAAATTTAAATCTACAAGATTTCATTTTATTATTATATTTAGCAAATGCAAGAAATAATGATATGTGCTCAACTATCTCAAAAATGAGGAAAATGAGGAAAGTTTTGAAGAGTCTCATCAAATGGTCCAAATAGGACTAAAAAATTTATTAAAACAGTAGGTCCGAAGCACACCTTTACTGGACTATTCTATGGATTGATTCTTAATTCATCAAGTAAATTGAAATTCAACATTCTAACTATTTCCAAACAAAATCGATCTTCTTTTGGGAGTCCCTATTTAAATTGGAAGGCTCGATATTCATAGCAATGCTACAATAATATCACATAAATAAAGAAAGCCTCGAAGAGGGATAGTAAAAGATTAATAAATTTGCTTTATTAACTTACTGTAAATATATCTAGACTTTATTTTTATTATACTTATTTAGCCTGTCTATGAAATACAAAGAGAACACAGAATCTTCAATTCCAGCAAAACCTTAGAAGAATACAACTAAATGTTTATTTGCCCAATTACATGTGAACTCATGAACGATCCATCTGACCTACCCTGCGGCCATACCTTTGAAACGGCATAAATAAAAAAAGTATTAGCAAAATTTGGTGAATGTCCTTTTTGCAAACAAAAAGTGTCAGTGAAAAAGATTAAAAAGAATTTATTCGCTCGTCAAAGTATTGAACTTCATAAAAAGCAAATGGAGCGAAAATAGATTCAAAGAATAAACAAATTGGCGAGATAAGTCTAGAAACTTGAGCTAGAAAATAGCAAATA
>Ga0302188_10000477_pt1 | contig 34002 bp, 31 predicted proteins | sample II_Bog_E2_1_FD_198783 | JGI IMG/M metagenome (GOLD analysis project Ga0302188, IMG submission 198783) | Peat permafrost microbial communities from Stordalen Mire near Abisko, Sweden - II_Bog_E2_1 | ecosystem: Environmental > Terrestrial > Soil > Wetlands > Peat | place: Sweden: Abisko...
TGCACTTTAAATAATGATTTTAAAACATACCGAATTATTATTTCCAACAGCACAAGCATTGCGATCTATATATTCAGCACGATGGTAAAATATTTTAGCCATGCTTATATTGCATACATCAAATCATAATTTTGCTGATTGCACATATCGGCCTAATCGGAACGTAGATAACTTCTTTACCACACTCTCTTTGCTCAGATGTCCTACCTTTGCGAATACGTCTGTCCCATCTTTTCCAATGAATTTGTCGATGACCTTTAATCCTCCTTTTGGGTGTTTGTCATAATATCCTGTGATGTCGTACACAGCGTGGAAGAGAATCACAATTTTTTTCCCCTCTTATAGCAATTTCTTAACTTAAACGTCGCCGTACTATTTCTCAAGGCTCATAAAATATAACCCAAAGTGCTTATTATATATCCAAACTATTGTGAAAGAATAATTGGAATGATTTGATATTACTACTAACCAATCATCACTTGAGAAAATAAGGTTTCTCAAAGCACAGCTCTGGTTTTAGATCTCATTATCATTGGTGAGATAGATTCCTATTTCTTTGTCTTTACCTCCTTCATTTTGAAGCTCTTCATGTCAGCTGGCTTTTTATCTGTTTTTTGTATCTAATCTCTTTTGGTTTCTGATCTTTTGGTGGCATTTTGCTCCTTGAACTTTGGGACATTTCCATTTTTGGTGGCGCTCATCTATTTTTTTATTAAATCTCTATAGTCTTATAGAATTTGAGCCACGCTCTTTCCAAACTATTATTCTATCTTTTTGTCAAAACTGGTGATGTCATCTATATGCAATTTCAAATCAGATAACTCCTGCTATTTTGAGGTCAATTAATTGCGTATTTCTAATACCTCGAGTTCATATCGTGTTGTGATTCTATTGATTTCCCTCTCTTCACTGAAATTCTATTATTTTTCGAACAGCTGCTTCGGATTTAGCAGCTAAATAATCGATTAATTCATGCACGTCTCTGAACATATTCTTTGATGACTTTTCTCTAAACTAGTGCGTTGGCTTTTATAACGGCTAGATTTGATCTGCAATCTTGAATTTTTGATCTTCAACTAACTAACTTGACTTTGCAGCTGCTAGATAATGCTTTACAGATATTTTCTCTCTGATTCTGCGACGTCTGCCTCTTTTATGGCTTCACTCTTCACCTCTGCTAATTTTTGCAAACAGTAAGAAATAAAATCATCTGATTCATTATTCTCTGATGCAGTCTATTGATTCTTTTTATGAGAAGTATTGCTGGCACTCCTTTTGTTCCCTTTTTGTTCCTGTTTGGTTTTATCCTCATCGTCCTGCAGTTTTGTTATTTCGTTTTAAAGATTCAAAATATTTAAATGTAAATATTCATTCTCGTTCTTGAGCTCTTCAATATCAGGAGGCAGATTTTGTTTTTTTATATATTCCTTCAATCTCTTATCTTTCTCTCGACAATCATGCTATAACTAAACGTAGCTTTTTTATAGATTATCGATGCATGTTTCAAACTTTATCCTCATCTCATTTATGACCAATTCGTAATGCTTGATCACTTCATCGATAGTTGTGCTATAATTCATCAGGTCTGACTCACTTTATTTCATAGTTATAATCGTTGATTCGTTTTCTTTCTTCTTCTCTTTGTCATCTGAGTCGTTGGATAGCTCCAACATTTTATTCTTGTCCTGCCTCAAAAGCATATTTTCCTTATATATCCTTGTGAAGGCTGGAAATCGCTTCACCAGTCCTGTAAGAGCTAAATTTTTCTTTTCCTGGTTTTTCCATTCAGCCACCATGTTCATGTTTTTCTTTGGCCCCAAAGCATTCAAATTTCCACATGTCTTCATGTGTTCCTCATAGACATCTATTAGTGATTTATAATGCAGCTAATTCTCCTCAAATGCTTGTAAAATTTCTGTTTTAGGAGAATCACAGTCAGTATTGCTGGTGATTCCTTCTAAGGTTATCTATAAATCTTGCTAAAAGCTTGGCCTTTAAGTGCGCTGAGTATCCACCTTAAAGTATCGGGCTTGTGCCAGTTCCTACCTCAATCTTTTTACTTATTTTCTCAAGGATTCAAAATTCTATGGAAAATTTTCATTTATTTCCACCTTCATCTTCAGAATTTTGGCTCTTTTAGCAAACATTAAGGTCGAAAGTGTGTCTCCAAAGTATTCCTTTCCGCAATGAATATTTGCTAATAGCTTCGTGATTGAATTTCCTCCAAGTGAATCCTTAAGAAAATACGTTAGCTTTGAATCTCGAAAGGGTATATGTTTCTTCTTTTTAGCAGATTCGACCAGTGAATTGATAACATTGCCTAAAACATGCAAGGATCGATTGATATTGCATCCTTCTCTCAGCCTTTCTCCTTCTACATGAGTGTGCTTAACTCTTTCGCTTCCGGCCAAATCGACGATATTTATTTTTGACTTTCGTAGCTTCAAAATGCTTTCTCCCATTATCTCGGACTCTACTACAATAGTAAAAATGGCATGAGAACGTGAGCTTTCAGTGTTCATTGATGTTGATGCCATTTTTCTTGTTTTTTAACCCTCCATTAGCATGTCAATGCCCTGTCCATATGAAGTTACTCGTTTTTCAGTGAGCCCTTCCACAAAAACTCCCCGTTTAAAATCCTCGCGTATCTGATGTATGCGTTTGTCTGGCGAAAGCTTTATAGATGAGACTATACCAAATCGAAGATCTGCTCATTGTATATCTCCATGTAGGAACAAACTACAGTATGCTTATCAGATTAATGAGTTTTTATCCAATTGAAAACGTCCTCAATGATACGCGGCAGCAATCCCCTGCTCTCACAGTAGGGATCTTCATGAAGATCCGAAAGGCTACCCATAACTGAGTATGTTTTACCTGCGCCAGTCTGTCCATATGCGAAGATGCAGCAGTTGTATCCCTAGGTGAGAGGAATATTACTTCTAGACTAGTCTGTACTGCCTCCTCGCCTATCATACGATAAATATCCATCTGAGAGGAGTTCTGGTGCGCCACATGATCGAAGACGAAGATTTCTTTTTTGTTGCCGGCCTCTACGGCCAATTCGTTATCTCTATCGGAAAGATAGACGCACTTGGCGAAGTGCGAGTCGGTGGTATCGGGTTTAAGACGAATAACAACTTTAACCTGCTCCTATCTGTTGAGGCAACTGTTGTTAGCGGCTTTCATCGATATTATTAAACCAGTTGGGTAAATATAATAAGCCCTTGAAATGCAACAACTCTCGTTTATTGCAGCCCCTCAATAAATTGCCACCCTTCGCCTTCTAGTAATTATAAATAATGGCATGTAACGTGATTTGGCATAAATAAAAACTGGGCAACAATCTCATTCCGTGTTCTTTCGAAGCAGGCTGTCGAGCTCATCTTTGATGCCTTTTAGCATCTTGATCTTCAGCTTGTATTTATCGTTCAGCTGATTTATTGAACTGTTCACCTCCTCTATTTCCTTTTCGATCTACATCTTTTTTCTGTAGAGATACAGCTCCTGCTCGTTATTGGACTCATCGATTGAGCGATCCGTTGAGCTTTTGTATCTCTCCATCTTGCTGTGAGAGGCAGTCTTTTTGATTCTGTTCTTGTCGTCAGCTATATCTCGACTGTTGGTGACTGCTAGTTTTTTAAGGGATAGTTTTTCTACAAATTCCATATCCTTCTTCATGATGAGGTTATCATATTTGTCTCCGCATTAATGGAAGCAGAAAAGGTCGCACGTTTTATCGGACATTAAATTCAACCAATGTATTATTAGCGCAGTTAACTCTGCGAATAGCATAAAAAGATGATTAATTGACTGATCAAAATTAAGCACTAAATAAATGAAATAGGTTATATGTTTTGAGATTATGCCTTTTTAAGTGAAACATAATTTAATATAATTTAGAATATGATGAATTTTGAAAGTAATAAGACTTCTCTCAAATCTTCTCGATTTATCTGAATGTAAAACCAATGTTAGCATATTTTTTGTATTGTCATTTAAAAAATATAAAGAAGGCAATCATTTATTATCAAACTTGTTTTATCTTACGACATCGTCCTCCCTTTATTTAATATTTTTTCGTTCGAAGGCATTTCTCAAAAGAAGATAGTCAGAAAGACTGTTGGCGAGTTGTTTTTATTTTCTGTCAATAATATATCATCAAAAATAATTAGTTTATTAAATAAATTATGAACTGGAAGCAATAACTACTGATAAAAAGATAGCAGAAGCATGGAATAGCAGCAGTCTCATTTTAATTTAGCCAAGCTGAAGTATATAGATTATTATAATACTAAGTCATAAATAGTGATCCAGTCGTTGATTATATGCTAACTATTGGCGACCCATCAATTCAGAAAGCCACAAATGTCTTCCAGCCAGTGGATATCGCGCCACCAATGCCATCTTCAAAAATGGGAAGGTTACTGCAAGGTCCGAGCATCATAAGATAACAGAAATCATGTATCTATGAATAATGTGCAATGCCATGATAGATGTTTTAACTCCAATCAAACCTGATATCTTCACTATAATAAATAATCTAACCACAGCTTCAAGAGAACGAGGTCGAGGAAGTCTGCCTGCTGAATCATTCATTCAGAATACTGCTGGCCATATGGCATCAATATAGGATGCATCGAGATATGACCGAGTGGCTCATGCTCATCATGGATCGTCGGCCAGCCATGCAAAGTGATGGTTAATGTTTGGAAAAATAGATAGGATTGAAAAATTGATAGTGAGTCCAAAAGTGTACGAAAGCATGCTGATATCCATAATGAACTTGATTGCGCCATTGACTGAACAATTTTATATCACCATCAATGACTTTCCTAATGTTAACTGTTAGATATCAAGAGTACCTTTTCTTATAAATTCGCCTCTTTTCATCACGCCACCTTATACGTCAATTCTCATTGGATTGTTCCAGAAATAATATTATGATTACGCATAGCCATAGTCCCAATTCTCAAAGCCTTTCTTCACAATTGTAACCCTAATAGGATGACTCAAACTAATTGCTGGAGTCGCCCAGTAGCTAGAATCGTGAGGGAGGTTCTTTCGAAGGAGAAAACTGCATCAATGCAGAATATAAATTACAGCAATCATGGAAAAAATAGATTAATAATTATTTCTGCTGCCGCAAAAAGTACAACCGTGGCAAAGAGCTGAAGAAATGGCAAATTTGGACAACTATTCTATAGAATTTATTGAGATGCAGTGTTGAACAAAATGATAATAAAATCAATTCGAACCCCGCTTAATTTCTATTCAAGAAATCTTTGATGAGCCAAAAGGGTGCAAATATGCAACAGTTGTCTATCTTCACCAAACCCGGCAAATCTTTTCTTTTTCATCTTATAATATTAAGCTACAGACCAGAAGCAACAAAAAAACATTCCCTAGTCTTCGACTTGCAGATACTATAGTTAAATGGCAGAATGGTCTTCAAAAAAATCAATTTTAGAAACTGGAAGGAACTGAAGGCATAAACATCAGTAGTTTGCCAGCTTTATTCTATTTTTATGGTCGCCATCTTTGAAAAGTAAAAATTTTAAAATTTGCATGTCTAAAACTCTGAATAATTTTTGAAGTGGGTAAAGAATTTCGAGGATTTGGAAACAATCGTGAAATTTGAATAAAAATAAGTTTTGGATTTGGTGAGGCCGGGGAAGAAGAATAAAAAATATGAGTTTGGCTATGGGAAAACTTTTGTCGATCTGAAAAAATGCATTGAAAAATATTTGCTTTTGAAAAGAGAATTTTAACGGAGAATTAACCACGGCGAACAAGATCGATGTTTCACGCAAGATGAAGTTCTAACTATGGCGATAGCTTATAATTTGCTGTGCAGTGTGATTGACCCAAACAAACATGAATTTGAACAACAAGTTAGACCCTACCGCGAAACCATTTTAAAATTATTCTCGGAAGCTAATAACAAACTTAGAAGGGTTACCACTCTCATCAATAACAATAAAGGGCACTTCCCTTTCAATCTTGACAATGCCCACTTATGCTGGCGCTGTAAGACTAAACGTATCTATACCTATTGTCCCACTTGCACTGGCCTCGAAGGTCATACTCTTGCGTTATGCATCGATTGCTATCAACCCTTTCATGAGGAGCGTGTGAAATAAATCCCTAAGCTGGGTGAGGAGTCGAGATACTCATTAATAGAGAAATGGTAAGCATTTGATGAATGTGTTTAGAAGTTGATTGGAGTTGGCCGAAAAAATAATCTTTGGTCAAAAAAAGAGGAAAATGATTCTGTTATACACTGATTGCTATCAAAATGCATCACAATATAAAAGCCATGCCTCTTGTAAAATTAATTAAAATTATTTTTAGGGAGCTACGCTATTTTTTGTAGTAATCTTCCAAAGGAATAACATTAGTTTTGCCACTGAATATATCTTAAACATCTTTATTTTGACCATTGATTGAAATGCCAAAGTCGCCCTAATCTTGTTGCCATATTTATAATTTTGATCTCAATATATAAATTACTATTATAAAGCCGTTATAAATGCTCGCAGATAGCTCAGCATCGACCTAAGTCGAACGTTATCAACGTATCAACAAAATAGGAGAGGGAACTTATGGAGTTGTCTATAAGGCTCGCGACAAATTGACTAACGATATTGTTGCTATAAAGAAGATCCGCCTCGATCATTAAGATGAAGGACTACCCTCAACTGCTGTGAGGGAAATTTCACTACTCAAAACACTCTCGCATCCAAACGTAATTGGTCTACGGGAGGTCGTTTCCGGGGACAGCAAGCTGCTTTTGATTTTCTAATATGTGGACTGTGATCTCAAGCGATTTATGGAGGGAACAACCCTTTGCGAGGAGCAGATCAAAACAATCATCTATCAACTTCTACTCTCACTTTAATATTGCCATGCAAATCGCATTGTTCATCGCGACCTTAAACCTCAAAATATTTTGGTTGATCGCGACTCTCTCACAATAAAACTAGCTGACTTTGGATTGGCTAGAGTCTATAACTATCCGCTGAGGGAGTATACTCACGAAATCATTACATTATGGTATCGTGCACCAGAAATATTACTGGGAATGGACAAATATCTGCCTACCGTTGACATGTGGTCTGTCGGATGTATTCTTTATTAAATTGCTCATAAGAAGTGCCTCTTTTGTGGAGATTCGGAAATTGATCAAATCTTTCGTATCTTTAGAGTTCTTGGCTCTCCAAATCAAAAGACTTGGCCTGATGTCGCTAAACTCAAGGATTTCAAGCCGACCTTCCCCAAATGGACAGAGAATACTCTCGAAAATTTGTGCACCAAACTATCTCCATAGGGTATTGACCTTCTTCAGAAAATGCTTGTATATGATCCAGCCGAACGAATAACTCCTGAATAAGCTCTAGACCATCCTTACTTCTCCTCGTTGAGTAAATCCCGGTTTGCTCCGCGGGAGTATTGATTATATCTGATAGCTTATATGTTCATATAAAAGTATTAAATTGTACTACATTTGAGATTTAATTATCTTGAATTTAAATTTATCAATTAGCCTCAGCTGCCTCTATCTTCTGCTATCCTTGATTTTCCTCTTTCTCTTCTTCTTTCTTCTACTCTTCTTTTTTTGCTTTCTTGGCTTACTTTCGGGTTTTATCATTGTAGGCAACCAAGTGTTTATTGAAAGGATTTTATTCAGATTTTTAAAACTTTATTAAAATGCAATTACTTATTTCCGCATCATTTATAGGCGTTGAGAGCGCTTCAGTTTGGGGTATTAAACTTTCAAGGAAATTTATCGTTTAGCAGAAAAAGCTTCGAAGGCAGCTTTGTATCTTTTTTCAGGATGCTTTTCTTCAGCGTTGTCGAGAATGTCCAAAGCCTGTTCAACTGTTTCAGCGATTTAATATCCCTCGAGTTGGCGATTTGGATTCTATTAACGAAATGCTGCTTGGTGGTTGTTCTTCTGCTCTTTCGCAGCCTGTCTTTCATTTTCCTCCACGTTTTTAGCGATTTCGGCTTGGGTGAGTTTCTTCTCTGCAAAATTATCTTTCTTTTTGTCTCAGTTAATAAAAGAATTACTGATTTTCTCCATCTCTGCCTCTTCCCGCTCTGCCAGCTACTTCAGTTCCCTTTTCCTGGCTAATTCCTTCTCCCTTCTCTCGTCTTTTTATCGCTGCATTAGTAACCTCATACCTGAGATTCCATCTTTTTATCAGTTTATGAGTCCTTCCATTTTTTGTTTTCGTTGTCCTCCTTCTTTTTATGAGCCTTTTAACGCTTTTCTGCTTCCTCCTTTTCTCGCTTGGCTTGAGCCCTGTATGATAGCAATCTTACTTTTAATTGGTTCCCACCCCATGCCTAATAATCCTTTTATAATAGAATGAACTTGTAAATGTCTATCAAAGATAAGCAAACGCCAATAAGCCAAGATTGATCTTGGGGAAATTTCAAAAATCGTGATTTTAATAACTGACTTTACAAATGATTTAAATGAGTTTGTTACTCTGCTTTGGATTTAGTCTTCTGTAAGTATCAATGCCAATAATTGAATGGAACTATCTTATTCTTAATGTTATTCATCATTAATATTATTATGTCGTTCAACGTGTATAAATACGACCACCCCGAGTTGTATGTGGTTGGATATGCAGCGGACCAGTGATGCTACTCTTAGATGACTAAGAATCGGAGCTCGAGGAACAGTCCAGGAAAGCAGAAGAGGCGCCTTAAAATAAAAGAAGAGGGCATAGTTTCAAGCCTCCCATGCCCAACGAACGCAGGAGTAGCGTGGAGCGTGACCAACAACAAAAATCTTTATCTCGTAAGAAAAGTATCGAAAATGGTGTTGCCCTGCCCAATATTGCAAACAAGCGCAGTCATTTGAAATGATAAAACTTTACGATTGCCAAACAAATTCGTTGAAACTCGGTGTTTGGTTCCTTAAATTTCTAACTATTCACTAGCATGCAGTTTGATGGGTTGCAAGTATCAATGGCTGTTTATCGAATGAAATTGCAATAAAGAATAGCGAAGATAGTCTTATAAAAGTAGATGCTAGATGAATAGGTGCCTTCACAGGAAAGCTATTCTATTTTTATAAATTTTTAAGTTAAATCGACTTGATTTAAATATTGTCAGTCAATTGAAGAAGGCAATGAAATAATTCCGCTTTAAATCAAAATTATAATTTTTGACGTACATTAATAGAGAAGTCAGTTACAGTTTGCCAAAAATTCCAACAGACTACCAGGAAGCACTGGAAAGGATCCATAATATATTTTAAATCGCCATTAAGTGTATACAATTGGCCAGCAAAAACAAAAATATGTGTTTGATTATAAATTAAACGAGTTTAACTCATGAAACTAAAATTTTATTCTTGAGAGAAGTTATGTCATCAGTTATGAGCCAATATATCTATATTGGAGAACAATATTCTTAAGGTTTTGCCACTTATTTAATAGATTTTCCAAATCGCTTAAATTATTCAGGGCGCATGTTAAAAGCTGTTGAAGAGGGGCATTTTTATGATGCTATAATTATCCATGAATAAAAATTCCGGCATAACGGACAGTGTGTTTTATTATAACAGGTAATTTTTATTTTTTTAATTAATGAATTCAAAGCAAACTTATATTTTTCGACTATCAATTACCTACCATAGGATTTGCTTCCTGATTTCAACAATTAGAACTTTAATATTTTCAAATCTAAATTTAATCAATGGTCTGTCTATTTACAATAAAATAATTACGGGAAACGGTTTACAAGCGATGCAAAGAACTATCTAACAGGAAAAAAATAGTTTTTGTAAACATTCTTGCCCACCAAATAACTAACAAATGAACAAATTCAAGAAATACTTTACTTTTTTAGTTGGACCGCAAAGGCAGAGCAAATATACTTACAAAAAATAATGGACAATCAAAAATGGATACGTAATAGCATGGAGGACTTTTAAATATTATTGGAAGAAACAATTTTGAAATGGAAACGCGCAGATTGTGACTATTAATAATGGAAGATTCTTTATATCAAAATGCATCGAAAAACTCAACATTTTTTAAAACAATCAAAAAATGCCAACAATTTGAGCTCTGCAGAAATCAATAACTCAGAAAATTCATTTGCAAATCTGTAAAAATATCTGAACGAGATCATTGCTGAATATAAGATCTTCTCTACTTTTTTACATTAAGAACTGGCTAAGTATAATGGTGTTTCAGATATCGAAATGGTTCTATGATTAAATAATTTGATTTATTAAAATGGCAATTTCCCTTGGCTCATTAGTTTATTGATTTTTCTTGTTAAAAAGTGGGCTGTAAAATATTCCTGAAACATTCTGTCTCATTTGAATTAAATAAAGGGCTTTATTTAGAATTAAGGATTAAATTCAACTTATTCAAAGATTTGATAATCGTTTTATAGATTTTTTGTCATTAAATTAGTTCATTAAAATAATCCATAGTTCAAACATTTACAATCTCTTAACTGTTTGCTGCAATAAACATAGAAATATAATAGGAAAATTGAAAATTAATAATCAACAAATATAATGTCTGCTATGATGCTATAATAAGATAAAAGCCATTCTTTTTAATAATGCAGTAGGGAAAAAAAAGAACATCAAAGTTGAGCAAAGAGATTACTTGAAAACAGAAATTTATGAATACGCCAAAATTCAAAGGATACTGAACAATTATGCAAAAATTACAGGTGGAAGTTTCTCTAAATTAATAGTATGTTAAAAGACTCACTATGTTAATGATTATATTTATCAGGATCCTAAAATCTTTGACTTTGAAAAGTACCCGTTATATATAAAAATAATACCACCCACAATCACATTTTTTATAAAAGTACTAATCACTACATTTATTGCTTTATTGCTCATACAAAAAGAATCATAGATAAAATATCTTTTTCATGCAGTATGTTATTTCAATATCTTATAATTGATTATGTAGCTGAAGGACCCCACCAAAAATCGCAAGATCAATACCATTCCACTTCCCTATCAGCGGTCGCTGTCGGCCGAACAGCTCTTCCCTGAAGACACTGTCGATCATAAAATACTGCTTAAGTTCCTAAAGCGGGAGGGAAAACTTCACAAAAAACTGTATCTTTAACTCATCAAACGCGCCAAAGCCATCTTTCGTAAGTCATAATTAATTTAGAGGTTGAGCCCAATCTCATTAGGTTGCAGGACCCGATCACGATCGTGGGAGACGTCCACGGACAGTTCTATGATTTTGTAAAAATAATCGACGACGATACCGGAGGGCCGCTGTAATCTACTAAATACCTTTTCCTTGGAGATTATGTTGATAGGGGTTGCTTCAGTATTGAGGTACTCGCTATGATACTGGCTCTGAAATTGAAATTCAAAAACACCATCTATTTGCTGAGAGGAAATCATGAATGTAGGCAACTGACCTCCTTCTTCAACTTTAGAGCGGAATGTACGTGATTAAATATTCAGGCTTGGCTAAATACGATCAAGAAGTATACGACGCGATTATGGATCTCTTTGACAATCTGCCTCTCTCTGCAATTATCAACAATAAGTTCCTATGCATCCATGGAGGCATATCCGCAGAGATTTAAACTGTAATTATGCAACAATACAGATTGCTGACATTGAAAAGATCGAAAGAACAAAGGAAATTCCCAAGTCTGGATTGTTCTGTGATTTGATGTGGGCTGATCCTGTCGATAATGATACTGGCAAGTTGGATGGCGTAACTAAAGTCAACGATGCAAGGGGTTGCTCATACTACTTTGGATACGAACTAGTCAAACGTTTTCTTACAAAAAATACTTTGCTATCTGTCATCCGAGCTCATGAGGCTCAAGCAAACGGATTTAAAATGTATCACTGGGGTGGTCAAAAACAGTTTCCAACTGTTATCACCATTTTCTCAGCGCCAAATTACTGTGATTTCTACAATAATAAGGGAGCTGTTATAAAGTTCAAAGTAAGCAGACAATAATGCAGAATAACACTCTGGATATACAGCAATTTCTGTAAAATCAGCATCCATACATGCTGCCTAACTTCATGGATGTGTTTGAGTGGTCGATTCCGTTCGTGGCTGAGAAGGTGTCTGAAATGTTGTACCATTTGGTGAAACCTGACCGCAAGTTTGATGAAGAGAAAGATATTGTTCCTTTGGAACTCATTGATAAGAGAGAAATTCTTTAGAAGCTGCTGAATTATCAGAAATCAGTGACTGATTAAAACATTGATTATATCAGCTACAACGGAAGAACCCTTGACAGCGAGCTAATTAATACAGAGGAGGCCAAGGAGTACACTCAAAAGAAATATAAGAAGAGCTTTGACAAGAAGAAGGAAATAGATTCAAAGAATTAGAAACGGCCAGTTGATAAAAATGAAAAGAAGTGATATTGGCCTTTTGTATCATCATTATCATTTATTAGTTGCATGGTTCACTCATCTATTTCATTTTCATTAATCATAATACGGTTCAGCAAATCGCTATTTCCACCAGACAGGTTAGTTAACTTTATGAGAGACTTCATTTTATTGATGATCTAATTCAGTATTATTGGATCAAATTATCCTTTTGAAAGATCAGTGAGCCTTAAAGTTTATTATTAAAGTTAAAACATATAATATCATTGCCAATGGCCACTGACAAAAATAAAATTGTTTAGAATTACTGTTTGGAATAACTCAAATCCATCAACATAGACGACAGTAATAATTCATTTATCAAGGCGAAATCTGGGTGGCAAAACATAAAATTTTGAAAAAAAACTTCACTCTTAAAAGGGTCAAATATCGAGGAAGCAATCAATAATCAAAGAGAGTATAAGGCAATATACAAGATAAAGAATAATGGTGCTACCAAAACATAATACGTTAGAGTAAATATTTTGCCAATTAGCCGAGCTCCTCAAAAAGGTCAATGTCGAGGGCTGTCCGAGGTGTCATAAAATGATCAAGACAAGTAACAACGTTTACTTGGTCTATGATTAATTTCCTGGTTGTCCGCTCAATACTTTCCTTTCTCGCAACTGTTTCTCCAGAAATTAAAGTAATACTGTGAATATAAAGAGCTTTAACTCATCCTTGAGATCGCCAAATTAACCAATTTTTTCCATTTGCGTGGAATCGTGTTTCTCAATCTTTCAGTCAACAATATATACGTCTATAACAAGAATAGCGTATTTTTTAGTGATTGGTCTCTTGCGAGAAATGCTGATAACTAATAAAGAATCAACACCACCTTTATAAAGAAAGGAAGCTATTGCATTGCCCAGGAATTAATTGAAGACGGAAAGTATTATCGTTTAAGCGATATTTTCAGTTTAGGCATCATCTTTAAATAGATTATCAATTTCGGGACTGTCCAGTCAAAAGAATCCTTTCAAAAGGATCCAAAGCTCCTTGACTTGGTTGATTCCATGATTAAGGAAAAAGTTTCAGAGCGGCCTGCACTCAGAGAAATCATCCGAGTTATTGAGATATGTCTCGCAAATAAAGTTAAATCTGAGAACAGTCCGGATATTAAAATCAATTACTTTGACTCAATTAAAAGCGCCGAAAATGCATTGATGAAAAGCAGAAAAGATCTTGGAATTAATCCAGATCAAAACTAAACTGTAAGTTCAAAAAATCTTTTAGGCGGGTCGCTTAAGAGCGAGCAGGCCCGATTGGGTCTAACAAAAAATCCGTCTTCTAGAAGCATAACTATGCAGTCAATACGTAGTTTCAAAACTGAACAATCTATTCAAGAATCGGAATTTGAAAGCTTAAAAGATGAGCAACAAAGGTTGTCTTGTACAAGATTGACTCGTCAGTCTAGCAAGATCAAGATGACAGTGACTGAGTTCGTTAAGTAGATTAATAAAAAGCGTAACTTAGCCTTCTTTCTGATGGATCTCTCCGAATTTGTAGCTAAACTATGGATATGCCCTCAACTAGGATACTTGCTTCTAAAGTGTGCATATTTGACTTTGACCTAATCTTTTCATCAATGTCAAACCTTCGATCTTTAATCAGCTGAGCTAAAGCAATTCTAGTCTTTTATTCGCCAATAGCATGTGCTATTATTAAAAAATCTCGGGCTTCTAAAATAAATTTTGATACTGAGTAATATAAAGAGCAGTTCTTTCTTCAAGTACGAGTTGCAACAATAAAAAACAGTGAGCGAGAGATAGCTCAAGACAAGAGTGATAGAATTCAGCAAGGAGATGGTGATGTTCTGCTAAAAGTAGGCCTCTGCCAAAACATAACACTCTCACTTAATCGAGTATCTTTTTAAAACTTTGATGATTCTCAAAATAATTGAATAGGGCAGTTATTAAAAATTTTGGGAGAAGATTTATCTCACAAACTGTGCCTATCTGAGTAGTCAGACCTATTTTTAAAAACAGAAAGGCGTTGGAATTCGCAGTTTGAGGAGTCAGATTGCTGAAATCCTTCGGAAGTGATTAAACTATACATTTAAAACATCTATCGATGAAGGCATGATTTTTTATCAATATCAACATTCAGCACTATTCGCAGTCATTTTACAATATTGTTAAACTCAAAGTGATTTATCGCAATCTACGTATCTTAAATGATCTGCTACCATAATAGATAAAATTTAAGTAGTTTGGAATGAGTTAGCGTCCCTTCTCGCCCGTGACTAACTAGCCCTTTAAAGTCGAAAACTATTATTTTCAAATCATTCCTTGTCGGCTCAACGCCAAAACTGTCCAATCCTCCCGTACTGTGAGCTACGTCTTCACTGTTTTCAAGGGTATGAATTTCATTTATCAAGGTAGTAAGAAATTTGAGACCAGTAGGAAGGTGGCTTTGACTCTAGGTGGGACTGCATTTCCTCTCGAGAGTATAAAATTGAATTTTGTGGTGATCAATTACAACCCAAATAAAAGGGAATAATTTGCTTTGAGGATATCTGAAGTTACAGAAGAGGTTGAGAAGTAAGTTGGAGAGTTTCTGATCGATGGAAACAGCTTTATTGATCACTTCTTGCATACCGAGAATGGGGCCTTTAAGCTGCAAGGCTCCTTAAATGATGAATTTTAAGTTGATCTCTAGCTCTATGTGGAAAAGAGTAGGTACGGAGTGGAGAGGCTCATCAAAGATATTAAGAATCCCCGTCCTAAAAGCACATAGGAAAAATAAATAACTCATCAGGTCCTCTCTGTTTTTCCTAAAATGCCAGAAAATCCTCAATAGCCTCTTTAGTAATAGCAGATGTTTAAAATGGAGCCAAGCAACAATTTTAAAGATAAGCCTCTCTCCAAAGAATAGGTTTTTAATCAAAAGGTAACAGATTTAAAGCAAACCGAATAACAATAATATAGGCCACTTTTAGCCAAAGAAAATTATACTCTTACCGAGAAGAGAAATAAATTCGCAGAACCTGCGATGCTAAAATCTTAGACTTTTTCAGTCAATTTGTCATAAAATAAGCCTAAAGACGAAGTGAAGTTGACCCGCACAAAAAGAGAGGAGATTTAGTAAAAATGGTACTAAAAAATACCCTTTAATATCAAATTTGCTGTTCCCATACTTCTTTTGCTGTTAGCTGGATTTTACTTCGCCTTTAGCTCGGATGAACCTTAACAACTATCGTTTCCGAAGGCAGCTTCAGAGAAAGTGAGCAAGACCACCAAAAAGGCAAGATCAAGAAAAGGCAAAAAGTGATCTAATCTGATGATTTATCATTTTTATAAGAAGTGACTGTAATGTATTTTGGACATGGCTGGCGACTATGGTCAATAACTGTGTACATCGCCAAGTTTTGCCTTTTTTAATTTCTAACTGTGGTTTCTGTAAGCTAATAGCTTCTGAATAATACTACTAAATACGGTAATATAGAAGTTCTGCTAAATAAATTTGACTTGTTACAAATAAAGTGATGAACACCCCTCATAACCATCTAGACGACTACAACATGCTGTCAGTCATCGGAAAGGGTTCATATGCTAAGGTCCTGCTGGTCCGCTGCAAGGCCACAGATCGTCTCTACGCCATGAAATCTATGAAGAAAAAATACATCTAAAAAAAGAAACAAGTCATGCGCATCATGACTGAAAGAAACATTCTCACTGAAATTGACCACCCCTTCCTGATCAAAATTCACTGTTCCTTCCAAAATTAAGCCAAGGTTTTTCTCATCCTAGAGTATTGCCCCGGCGGAGAATTATTTGGTCTACTCTCCAAAAACAAAAGACTCAGTTAGAGCGTGTACCTCATCAATTATTTAGAGCCCGCTTTTACGCAGCACAAATTTTACTGGCTATTTAGTATCTTCACTCCAAAAACATCATTTACAGAGAGTATTCAAACTTTTATTCAGCCTAAAACCTGAAAACATTCTGATCGGAGCTGATGGTTATCTCAAACTCACAGATTTTGGATTGTCTCGGAACAATATACATGGAGACTACGATATTTTCTAAATGTGTGGCACACCGGAGTACCTTGCGCCTGAAGTCATCAAGCAAGAGGGACATGGGAGAGCAGTGGACTGGTGGTGTCTCGGCGCTCTGATTTATGAGTTAGTCAATGGGATGCCTCCTTTCTACGCGAAAAGCAGAGGTGATTTGTACTAAAATATTACAAAAACGTAACCAGTACTAAACAAAAATTGGAGTAAGAATCTAAGGGATCTCCTTTCAAAATTATTGACCAAAAACCCGGAGGAACGAATGAAACACATTCCTACCATCAAACAGCATCCTTGGTTTGCAATGATCAACTGGCAGCAGCTCTCAGCCAAACAAATTAATGCACCTTTCATTCCAATCCTCAAAGATGAAAGCGATGTGTCAAACTTCGCCAAGCTCTTCACAAAATGCTCTGTGGAGTCACACGGCGATAGTTTGGGAGACTGCCATGAGTTTGAAGGATTTTCATTTTCACGCAGTGAGGATGAGATTAGTATCGAAGAGCTAAAGAATTCAAATTCTGACTAGGAGATCGACCTCACTACTGAATAAATGCACGAAGTTTGACTATCCTCGCCAATGATACCAAAATTTAATTCTATTTTAAAGTCAAATATCAAGTCACTCCTCCACTTAGTCAATGCTTTTTATGAGTCTATAGTAATCGCCATCGGCTGGGTATATCTTTAGTCTGTGCAAAAGTTTCCAGCCTGTGATACTGCATTCAATATCCACTCTATCGGGTTTTACAAATTATTTACCGAAGCAGGCTACTCGTTTCATTTAGCCTTTGAGGAGGGAGAGGTGATGAAAGTTCTTTTCCTAGTTGAATTTTTTGAATTGCTTATAGATGGCCTCTGCCTAAGCAGTGTTCGACTTTATGGGCACGTACTTCTCATACTTGTCTGTTATCGCGTCTCTAAACTTCTGCTTGACCTTTATTTGAGTTAATCTCTCCTCTAATCCGTAGAACTTCCGCTCAATAAATTTAGGCAGTTGGTCGCTAATCTCCTCGTTGGTGTAAAAATTAAGAATATACTTAGATGATGCAAAACAGATCTTGAGTTGGTCAAGTAACAGAGGATTAACAGGGACGGCTAGTTTATGAATAGCCAGTTTTACTAAAGGCTCAGTGATGAGGGGAGAGAGGAACCGGTAATTAGAAAGAAAGTTTTACCAGAACTGCTCCATACTAGCCTTCCTGAAAGAAAGCATTAGATTGCTCAGCTAAAATGAGATCTTATCGGCAATGTTCTCCTTCAATATGAACTTCATCTCCTTTGAGTAATATTTCAGAAAATGACCCTCCTGCTAAATCAGGTACTGGCTCAGCTCAGGATTATTTATCACCGCTCTCACCTTGTCGTACTTCTTGTTTTTAATGAAAAGAAAATTGCGGAACTATTCGAATTTGGTAAAGACCATTTGGTTTAAACTTAAAATTTGTGAGAGAGTAATAACATTATAGCCCTTCTCAAGCTGCAGCATGCCGATCAGTGCTCTTACTATCAGGTAGAGACAGCGAATGCCAACACTATTGCCTTCCATACTTTCCTCACTGAGCATGATAATTCCTGGTGCAAAATATCCCTCGACCTCCTTATCGCTGATGATAATGACATCAATCTTGCTGATGTATTCCTTGATTTAATCCCCGTTAAGTCTACGAAAAACATCCATTATGTAGTTATGAATTTTATTGACATTGTTAGTAAAGCGATGTGCCTCAGCATGCTTACTGAAATATCGGATGAGCACTTCTTCAGAGAAGGCATTTGTGATGGCAGTCGGTTGAAGTTCAGCCATAGCTGAACTGAAAATGAATAAGTGGTGGATCGAAGGCAAATGATCGAGATAAAAATTTGTATTTGCCTTCTTGAGAGTGCAGTAATTAGTTACGTTGGATTGTTGACTCATTGCGTCAATACCACTACCGCTCGATATAGTTGATGAATTTAGTTTGACAGACGAAATACTGAGGGAATTACTGGTTACATTAAACAGAAAAGGGTACTTATGATATTATGCAACTGAGCAATAACGTTCCAAACTTTTAGTAGTGGTACTAAACACCTCGAAAGTGTCTGGATGAATGATTTCCACCTGCACCTGGCATTCATTGAGACAGTTGAGGCAGGGAATCATCTTCTATATTTAAAGATGTCCGCTGATGCTGTAAATGACTTGCTGTCGTAGTGAATATTTTTGATTATCACCAATAACGAAATAGGTTGATAGCCCGTTGCTTAGGAAGGAGTAGTGGTTTTCAAATATAATTTAAATACTGTTTTTGCCGTGCTCCTTCAGTAACTGAGTTGGAATTCGGATGTAGTGGTCAATATAGGCCACATCTCTCGAGTCTAGTTCCCTCCCATTTACCATGATATACTTGACTCCGCTACCGTTGAAGTTGACTAGAAAGTCCTTTCCTTCAAAAGGGAATCCATTCAGTTGAAAGGTCGTAATTACGATTCCTTGGTAGGAATTTCCTTTCATAAGACTAAGGATTATCCTGTAACTGATGTCCTTGATGTTTGATAAATGGGACAATCGGCCTGAGCCCATCTTTCCTTTGTGATTGTCCTCGATTATTGACCTGAGTTAAGACAGATTTACTCGTAGGGAAGGTGCTCGTAGCTATCTTCTTAACTGTATGTTGATTTCTAATCTGAGAGGGTTTCTTCGTTTGTGGTGGGTGGAGGAGTTAGTTTCCGAAAGAAGCGATAAGCCTTGAAGAGTCCATATAAAAGAGCTCCAAGTCCAAGAGCTGTGAGTGCTATTTTAGCTTCTCTTCGATGCAATAATTTCATAGTAATTATAAGGATGACAATGATGTAGGTAACTATCAACTTTGGTACTGATCTGCTGTGATAGTTAATATATTAATCAGTTTGAAACTGAGATGCTCTTATTGACACTCTCCACGGCCATCTCTTGCTCTTTCTTGATTTCACTCTCTACTTTCTCCTTGGTCTTATCGATGAAGGGCTTGTAATCTCCCAGATAGGCCACGATGTTTTTGGATAGAGCATCCTTCACCACTGCGAAGTTAGGAATCACAGGATATATTTCTTGAGGAGTTGTTTCCTTGGTCATCACTCTAAAACGGTGCTATTATTCGGTTAGTGGCTTGCCCTGCTTGCTCACTGCGTTTGTCTTTTGTGTGATGTACAGTTTGGGAGTCTTTCGGCGGCATGCCTTGTGTGGAAAAATTTCTCTACGTTCAAACTTCTTTTTAAGACTGTTTTCGTAAAAGCGTTATAATCTATCAATACCCTCGGCTATGTTGTAAGGTTAGTCGACTTCAGGTTCAAGGACTTCCTCAACGGCAAGTTCTTCTTGTGGGGGTCCTCCGGGATTGGTCAAATAATCAAAGTTTTTGCTTTCCTGCTGTTGCTGATTGTATCCGTGTAGTTCGAGCTATCGTTTAATAACCTGTTCGAAATCTTGATCGTACCTATTTTCTTGAACTCTTCTATCCTCTGAATATTGGCATTGGTACCTTCCATCTTCATTTTTTTGTCTTCCTCAATCTTACGCTGACATTGGCGTATCTTCTTATCGATGAGACGTATCTCATGATTGATATCTGAAGTACTTTTCTTCTTGTGCATTTGGCTTAGAGCTTTGGTCTGGCTGATATATTGCTCAATTTTGGAAGAGTCATACTTTTGGAGGTTATCAGAGGTGTTTGACAGTTTGAATCCGCCGCCTATTCTTGATGAATATAATTGATACTTGACTTTGGATGAGCCACGGGATTACTCGCGAATGGTCTATTTTCGTGGCTAGTATTGTGAAATATCTCGGGACGGGTGTGTTCCTCTGTTATCAGTGGCACTGAAGTCGCGATCTGTCATTTTGCGGAGAGAAGGTAGTATGCTCATGGTAGTTTCGCTAATAAAATAATTATACAATTATGAGCGATTATGTTTTCGTCAAGACTTCTCAGAAAAGACACGATTCTAATTAAAAATTGTATTTTTTTATTGACTACATTTTTATGATGAAACTATGAATGAAGTCATCCACTCATTTATGTTATAAAGAAATTCAAATGTGTATGCACACTTATTAACTATTTATTGATCTCTATCGTCTAAAACTGGTTCCAAGAGTGGGTAGAGCAGCTGAGATTGACCTGTGAACTGTGCTTGTTCAAATGTTCAGTAAAGCCTAAGATGTAGGTATCCATTATTTTTAAGGCCATTATTCTTTGAATCCATATAATTGATTCATTTCCATCTTTTCGATGATCGCTTTCACTCCATCTGCCAACTAAATTCTCTAAAACTAGCCACAACTCGGACAAAAAAGACAGAGCCGACCTTCACAGTTCGCTAGCTCCATACAAAACTTCAAACAGGTATCCTTGGGCATAGCTCAGCAGTATGATAAAGCTAGTCGTAAGACCAAAATAAGCAGCAATCACTTAGAGGACACTGGCATTGAGTATGCGCCAATCAAGAGCAGCCATTTGGGCTGGCTAAAGTGCATCTTGCCTTAGGGCCGTAAAATAAATCTTTCTATCGTCATCAAAAAGCGGGGTAGTCGTAAAATGAGAAGGATGAGTAGCTACCGCAAAGTATCAGAGAAAGAAAGCATAGAGATTACCAATAAGAGTCCGCCAGTCCAAAAACCGCCCCTTGATTTGCTGTCGAAGTTTCTACTTGTTGCTGAGGAGCTCAATAAAATGGAATAAGAATAAAAAGAAAAAATAGTCGAGTAAAGGGAAGACGCGCAAGATAATCAAGAAAATCAAAACAAAAGGAAAAACAGAGGCAGGACCGATAGGGATGAGGACCAAAAAATTATACGATATATAGAGAGAGTCGGTTTACTCAACTAGAGACTCCAAGCTATCATAGATGATTTTATCTACTTATGAATTGCATCATTTTTGCTGGATTTCACCGCACTTGGTCCTAAACTTCAATCAGGCTTAAGGAAAGTTTGTTCTTAAAATGGGATAAAAATAATTTAATTATAGAAGCGGAGCTATCAAAAATGATTTTAAAGGAGATATTTAATAAAGGCTATACTTATTGGATATATGAAACAGAGCAGGAGAATTTAGACTATTAATATACTATGGAAAGACATAATTTAGTCCAGATAAAGCGCTTTTAATTGAGATAATGCTTTCTAATATTCAATATAATCAGAGTCCAGAATGATGAGCTATGGCTCTAGTTCATTTAGTAGAGATTTAGAGGGTGAAATGGGCAATCCTAAATATTGCTCTGTAATATTGATCTGCAAGATGGAACATTATTAACAGCGACTATCAAATACAGCTATAATAGATATTTCCAAAGGCCATGAAATTGTTATAAAACAGTTCCAAAATTGCAGAGATTGAGTCCAGGCTCACCAAGTACACCTATTTGAGTCGCTCCAATCTACCCGGCTATCCTGATGGCCTCCTTTTTCAAATACTTACTTCCTCGAAACGTAACCTTTGCCCTATTTTAGAGTATCCCGACCGCAAGCTCTACCCTAACTTGTATCATTGGTACATCCTGATGCGCCAGTTTGCCCCCTCGACCATTGAGAAGTGGATCGCTCAGCACCTTTACTTGGATACGGAGGACGGCCTGATTTCAAAACTTCATGAGCTTGAAACCGCTCTGTTGTCGACGACTCCCCCTCTGCGCCCAGATAGTGATAGGCTGCTTACCCCTCGGAAGTCGTGCCCCAAGCTTGCGAAAAAATAAACAGAGACATAGGTGGGCTATGTGATCGATATTCTTTTGAAAGAGTACTGTGATAAAATAATCGACGTTCTTGAACGATGTTTGAGCAGGTGCCGTGAATCAGACACTACATAAAATACAGAGCTATTGTTGCAGCGGCGGGGGCGGTAGGTGAAGATAAGTTACCGCGGACCAGCTCATAAATACTAGGAAATGGTGGCTTTAGTGTCAAAGTCAATTGAATTCGTAAGTTTGCAAGTAAAAAAAAACAAAAAGACAAAAACCTCAACGATTTGAACGCACGCACGCCCAGCCACAATAAAATATTCATTTATATTTACTTTTAAATACATTTTTTATTACCAATATATAGAGCAGGCCTAAAACAGTCACCTGCTCCCAAAGTCACACATCAGTGTGACCAGTTCAAATTAGCCATTATTTTCATTAACAAGTTTCTCCACAAACACTCTATTTAGCAGCGAGTCAAAACTATTTTATCAGCACATACGAAATGTAAGAGATTATTTCTTATCAATGAAGACTTGTATGCTTTAAGCATTCGAATGTATGACATATAATAATGATAACTAAACTCTATTATATTGCTATAGTCATAGATTAACAATAATAATAAAGTATCCTAATCAAGCTATGTGACGTATGATTGCCACATTCTTCGATTTTATTTAGCCCAGCAATATCACAAACAGGGTTCCAGCCATCAGTTTTATACCCCACTCCAAAGGAATCACTGAACTTATCACCATCGCAAAGCTAATTATCCGGTGCATCCATTTTGTTATTGAAGTATAAAAATTGCTGATGGGAAGCATCATTACCCCGAAAAATATGTTTATCCTCAAACATTACAGATTCAATGGATTTTTAAAATGCAACTCAAAAAATTTATTGTTTTGGTCCTATAAGACGAGGCACAGCATTGATACTACCAAGAAGTACCAAAAGACTTGCCTAAATCTGCGCAATTTGATGAGTCTGAGCACTAAAAACATAGACATGTGCATGGTGATAAAGTTGTCCAAAGCAATCCAAAACCCATTGAGGAGGTGGTTGGAGCCATCGGCTTTATAAGCGTATAAAGCCAAAATAATGATCAGGAGAATGAACACTATGTATAAAGTGAATGTTTTATTATTAATACTGTTTTCCCGTTTTTCTCGCATAACCACTAAGAGAAAGATAACGCCCGAGTAAATATATGCAAGTAGAGTGTCTTGGATGAGAAGGGAACCCACGAAGTATATGACAAACATTATGAAATGGTATCTATCCCTGAAATAGTTGTGGTAGATCATCAGAGACAGGTTAAAATACAACCAGAATATTATATACCCTGGAATGTATATTCGCGAAAATGATTATATTTCCTCTTAAGTTGCGCACACCAGCAGAAAATTAAACTCCTTCTTATCGACTTTCTCATCCTCATAGAAGTCAGCTTCAATCAAAGCTGTCAGTTAGAAGTAAGAGTGTGAAGTGTATCTGCATTTCATTTAAACTGTCACACGAGCTACGTAATAAAAGTCTTATTTCACAGAATTCACCATAGCATTCATTGATAGGTTTTATTGAAAGGATAAATATGATTCAAGGTCGGAATATTTTTTAGCAAATTCAGTGGTTAGAAACATGATGAAGGGATTCATTGATTTTATTATCAGCTGTTAGCCAGCTGCTATTGTTACTAAAGAAGAGCCAATACAACTATTAGAATTATTAAAGAGGGAGGGAGGATATACATGCGTGTTATTTACAGAGATGGAGGTGATATAAGCACTATAAATAGGTGGGCCCAATATTCTGCTGAAGTTCTGGTTAGATTGAGATGTTTGTTTCGAGTTGCAGACGATTAATGCAGTTATGATTATGATGATAATTTTCATGAAGTTAATATTATGATCATTGCCCATGATACTACTATTATGATCATGGTAATACTGTCATTTGTACATTTATATGATGCTTATCTTAGCCTGAATGCTAGAAAGAAGCAGCTAAACACTATCTTCTTTAACTTTATTATCCCCCTTGTACTTTAATTATTTTTCTTTTCTTTGCATTGCCTAGTTAATTTTATCTGCTTCGATGGAAAGTTGCTTTATTTTTTAGGGATCTGAAAGATCTTATTTTCTCATTATCCTTGACAGATTTCTACGTCTATGGCGTTCATAATGCTAGTTGTTGGGTCTTTATATGGTAAGATAATTAGTAATAGCCCTGTGTTGACTTTTCTATGAAACAGTAACCGTATTATTAGGCTAATTTCTTTATGTTTCAGGCCTCTCCTAAGTCTTATCATCAGATTTAATTATTTTGCGTTTTCTTCTTTTAGCTTCTTGCAGATAGGTGATTCCAATGGTTCTTAAATCAACAGATTGATGCCTTTGCACTGGGTTGTGCTAAATTCTGTGTTGAACCTCTTATCTTTTGGCTTGGTCTATTCTTGGCACAAAATGCTATTTGAGATAGCTCACGAAATGTTGTTGCCTGGAAATCTTTTCATCCAGTATCTTCTTCTTTTGTTCTAATTTATTAATCCTTTCCAATCTTTCCTCCTAAAGAATAATGGCTAGCTTTTCTGATTTGATTGGAGGTTGATAGTTCCACTCGTCTTGAAGGGTGGTTTTGCGTGATTGCTGCAAGTCTCGTCTCTGCATGTACTCCTGTTCGTGCTCCTTGAGGTCTTCAATGTGAAAAGATCGATACTCTCTGATCTCTTTGAGCTTTCTTTTCTTTTACTACAAATTACTTAGCACTATGGTATTGTGATATTTTTCCTCTATTTGCTGATACATAAATTTTTGTTATCGTATTTCTTTAATTTTCGATTGGGACTCTCTTTACAGCTTTATAAATTATTCGTGCTTCTATCGCTGCAACTGTAATTTTTTAGAAATAGACTATCTCTTGTTTTGAAGGTCTGCCTTTTGCTTTTACTATAATTATCTTTTTTATAGCTATTATTTCTCCCTCAGCTTTTGCTCTTGCTTATACAGTAGTTACATATATTTCTGGTCCTGCTCCATGCGCTCTTTTTTCAATTTAAGCACGAGCTGCTTATGGGATTACTTACTGAGGACAATATTTTTGTTGTCAGGTATTTAGTATTAGTCATTAGAGTTATCTCTGTTGGTTTGCTGCTTGAGATACTCCAGCTGCCGTTCGATAAACTCTTTTTTTGTTCTAAGTTCTTACTATCTCTGTTCCTCTTAGCTTATCTTGTTTTCATCCATCAAGTCCTCAACCAGCTTCGTATTGTGGTCAATCTGTAGCACTCCCTCTGCAAATAGAAAGTCTAAGTTTGCTAAAATTTTGTGCGAATAATGCTGTGATATTTAATGCGAGGCTTAATTTGCTTGAAATAGAGAAAAATAGTTGTTTATCGCCGATTGTTGAGAACCATCCTGGCGTGCTGGAAATGATTTAATGATTTGCGGGGCCAAAGGCTATGGTTATTGATTTATCATAATAAAATTAAAATCCACCAACCCAAGTTCCAAACTCTATTCCTCCTAAATGTCAATTTTCAATTTAGAGGTCTTGATGATAGAACCTGAAATTTGTTGGATAAATATTTGTAAATGGTGGACATATTCATTAAGTTATTTCCATTAAAATATTATAACTTCATCATGGGTGGCTGCCAGTCCTCTAGCGAAGAAGCTGAAATGCCTAAACTGCCCTCGAGCATAACCGAAAATACCTTTAAAACGATAGAAAAACGTGTCTTAGACATACCTACTGACCTCAACGTCAAACTATAAACGTACTCCTCCAACGGTATTTTATTCATCATCTAGGGAAAATTACGGATTTCATTACTAAGAGTGGCTCTCCTATCTCATTCACTTATTAGCAGCTTAATGTTGAGTCCTTTTTAGGTTCTGATAATAAGTTTTAAGATCGATAATTCCCCCATGACGAAAAGTCTGTGGGTCCATAGCCCTACCCTTAAAAGATAGAATGGAAGCGTGCAGGAGAGTTTTTGAAGAATTAATTTTCAATTTTCGATGGCCAAATAGAGCCATCTGACATAAAGCAGGGTCGTTTGGGTGATTGCTATTTCTTATCTGCGATAGCAGCCATGAGCGAGTATCCATTCATTATAAAACGCCTATTCTAAACAACATAGATAAGCTCCTACTGTTATTATGGAGTCTGGCTATTTATTGATGGGCACTGGCAATGTGTGGTCGTCGACGATTACTTTCCCCTTCATGGTGGAAAGCCTATTTTCTCAAGGAATCATGGAAAATAAATATGGGTTATGCTTGTTTAAAAGGCTTATGCTAAAGTATACAACAATTTCCAGGCCATTGAATCGGGTCTTACAGGTATCGCACTCAACTCTCTTACAGGGGCTCCATTTTAATACCTCAATAAAGACTCAAAATTATCAATAGACGTGTAAGCAGCATGGAATTTCCTTACTTCTAACTTCGCCCAAAATCACTTGATGACAGGATCGACTGAGAATAATGATCGTAATGGGTACCTTGGATTGGTTTCATCTCATGCTTATACCATTTTGGATATTCAATAAGTTCACATAGCAACTAAAAAAGGCAAAAAGAAGGAGAGAATACTAAAACTATAAAATCCATGGGGAAAATACGAATGGAAAGGTATTTTGGTATTTAGTCAGGTCGATGGTCAGATTACTCCGACGTATGGAGCGAAGAATTACGCCAGCAGTTGCACTTTTAGAAAGCTGATGATGGCATCTTCTGGATCAATATCGAGGATTTTGTCTAAAATTTCGGACAGATATGCGCCTGTAAATACAATAAGAATTACATTAACACCTCACTAGCTCTCGCTTTTTCCAAAGACCAAGAAAAGTACTTATCATCTCACGCAGTGGATATAAAGGAGTATTTTTACGAGTTCAGAACCGTACTGAAGGATATTTGAATTTGATTCAGAAAGACCACCGTAAATTCAGTAAGGCTTATGAATATTCGCTGTGCAGATTAATATTGCTTCGCATCGACAAAGCAACTAGCACTCTTGGAGCTTATGTCAATGATTTAATGGACTGCGATAGGGATGGAAGTGTTCGAGTCGAATTAGATCCAGGAGATTATTATCTGGTAATTGAAATGGACTGGAAATGCAATTTTACGCGTTAATTGGCAATTAATTTCTACGGACAGCATCCAGTATGTTTAACTGAGGATCTCAAAGAGTTGGACATTAACTCTCTTTTCAATTAAATAGTACTTCTACATGAAAAACATACTGAAAAAGACAGAATCTACGAGTATGCCAAAGATTCCAAAATTAAACGAACCACTGGATCCATTGCCGGTTATGTGTACTACCATTACACTAATAAATCGACTGATAATAATTATCTTTGCGAAACTGTCGCCCTCAAGTAACGTAAGTTTATCGATGTGGTGGGCTAACATCAGCCAAATTAGTTTACAGTAAAGGTGTTTCCTGGAGAATAGAGAGTAGTTCGTATGAAGGTAGATAAAGCTGGCAATAGTTTCTACTCTTTCTCCACTAAAATTCAATTTTATATAGTGGAAAAATATACTTTAGAAAAGCTAAAATAACTAGCTGATAAAAAACCTACTAAGATAAAGAAACGAGAAATAGAGGGGAAAGAGATAGACGTTAGAGTCAAGACCTACAACTATAGCGGAGGAATAGTCTTGCTTTATCAGAATAAAATGGACAAGTATGCTTATATATAGGAAATTACCTTCGAAATGGACAATCTCGAACTCGAGAATGAAACTCTAACTGCCAGTAAAAAATTGGAAATAGAGTTATAACCCCAAAGTTAGAAGATGCTATCATTTGTGGTGAGTCGCCCTGGAGCATAGATCGTGTTCCGCACAAAAATGTCATTTTATCTTAACTCTCCAGAGTTCAAGTTTTGATATGCTCATATGAACTGCAATACAATTCAGAAACATCTATATAATAATAAGGAATTATTTATTTTTTATTTCTGCTCTCCAAAAATGAGAAACGGAATTGACGAATCCCTAGACCTCCTCAAGGATCTTGAAGCGAAGCTCAGGATACAGCAAAACCATCAGGTCTAAAGTGAAATCCATCACTTAAGGACAGAACCCAAAAATTAGAAAAATAACAGCAAACAATGGGGCGAAAAACTTATCACTGCTTATTAGTAATCTGACCGCAACCTTCAGGAGGAGAATTGCAAGCTCAAAAAGTATGTCAATCGACTAATAAAAATGAATGATTACCTTAAGAATCAGCTCGTACAAGGTGATAACTATAAGGGTTACTTCAAAGACAGCTCGCAAGCAGGACTGCTTTAGTTAGAAGTATAGTACTTAAGAGAGATCAATCGAGAGAAAGAATTGCAAATTCAGCTATACCACAAAAAATTATAGCAAAATCAAAGAAAGGCATCCCTGATCATCCCATTCAATGCTCAATTTGAAACCCGGAGAGAACGTAGTTCGTCAATCAATAACTGCATTCATAACGCCAAGACATGCAAATTGAGCACTTCTCGTAAGCCTAGTGAAATGCAAACAATCAGAAAATCATCGATGAAGCGCAAAAAAAATAAATGTCCGCTATGCTATCACTGATTGAATCTAAAATTACTATCTTATTATCAGTATTGCAAAAAAGTAGAACTATGCCATATTTATGTCGTTAATTGATATCATGCGTCCTAATTGCTTAAACATAAGAAAATGTCATGGTTAGTAATAACTTATAATAGACATGATAAACGAATAGGAACAGCCAGAGGAAATAATCGAACCTTTGCCAGATTTTGGGTAAATTGAAGGGCAGCAAATTAAACTAGCAGGACTTGACTATGCCTTACTACACCAATAGACAGCCCTTGACAGGAAAGCCAACTTGATGAAACAAATTAAGTCCAAATTGTCGGAAATGGCTTATAAGATGCCCTTAGAAAAATCTAGAATGTAAGCCAAATTCACTTTCTAAAATGACCAACTCACCAAAAATATTATGATGAGTGTCAACCTCCGACCTTCTATCACTCAATCTACCTTTTATCTTTTTCCAATACAAACTGAATTTGCACCTCCTCTTCCATAACTAATTACTAGAAGGTTCGGACGTATGCACACCTAACCCTTGTACCTTCACCATTCTTAAGGCTAGATATAAATTTTTAAATAACTCATGATAGACGATGATAAGCGCAAGAGAATCAGGAAAGAGCAGCTAAAATAGACCAAAAAAGTATTTCCAGATTTTTAGGTAGACAATGACAGTGACTCAGATGAGTAATTTACTAAATTATATAGCATTTTTGCAGGAAGCAATGAAGATCATGAAATTGAACAAAATATAGAAGGAAAGACCAAGACCATCAGTATTAACGTGGGAAACAAGCTCACCTTTGGAGTCAACGATAATGATATCTTTGGAGGGCCCAGATATAAGGAAGTGGTCGAGTAAATTCACAATGAACCAAAGGTGATTGATAAATATGATTTTCTAAGAAAAAAGGTTAAACTCAATGATGAGGACGGATACGGCGAATGCTATGCGTAGACAGGCCCTTCTCTTGAAGAGATGAAGCAGCTGAAAAAAGAGGGAATTTAACTATTCGGAGATGCCAAATAATTCACTCAGAAGGAAAGAAAGATCAATATCAATCGAGACTATCAAAAGATTAAAAAGATTATTGAACAAAAATAAAAGAAGACTTGAAGAATGTTGCAATTTTATTGAAATCAGTTTTAAATAAGGCTATTTAAACAATCTTTTATTATTATTTGAAAATATGGTCATAAGATCATGGACCTTTGCCTTGCCAGTATTTTTAATCCTGAACTCGATAAGTAAAAAAATTGCATAAGGCAAAACAACTTATTTTTTTCCCAACTAAAAATAACTTTTAAAAAACAAAAATTTTAACAGTATGGCATACCAATTGATGCCTATGTGCGATTTTGGAACAAAAGAATGAATCCTTTGAGATTTGATTACCCGCCAATTATATTTAAATATAACACAGCTAACTCAATATTAACCAAATAAACTAATCACGCTGTCCTGGCTTCCCACTAAAGTAAATGCACTTGATTTGGTCTGAATTAAACAAGGCAAGAACACCTTAGCATTGAAATTGCTCTTCATCTCACTCAACAATAGCTATTTGCTCAAACTGCTGTTTTACAATGAACCAGTGTTTTATTTTTCAGGAAGGGACTGAGCGCTAACTTCCTCTGATTTTAAACTCATGCTTTTTTATTGGATTAATTAAAGTAGTTGGGTCGTTCCAAGCCATATAAATCCCGGCTTTTTGGTCGGAGCATGAGTCTTTTGGATCAATCCTAGCGATTTGAAGACGTTGACAATGTCATACAATCTCCTAATTTTTGTTTTGATCATAGAATAATCACAGGTGGAAATTAGAACCTTGGCAGCTTCATCGAGAGACAAAGGTGTATTTTGATTGATGAAAAGTTTGAGGAAGGTATAGGCCAGGTGCTGAAGAGACTTCTCCTTTTTATTAGTAAATGGAACGTGATCATAACCTTTCTCGCTTATAAGCTGGATTGTTGTTATTGCTTCCCTCAATCCCCGCCAAACATAATTGTTTTTGCCCTTTTTTTTAACTACATCCAGACTCTCAAGAATATTGATAATGTCATAGATGCGGCGACGCTCCACGCTAAGTTGAACAGTCACTTTATCTAGTTACAAAATGGTCCCACTTCGACCTTCGAAGTTGTCAATGAACTTCTTGCACAATTCCTAAAGACTTTTTTCCTTGCGATTGTAAGTAAGTATCTTCTGTTTAACTTTCTCCTTGTTGATCTCTTCTTAAATGGTACAGCGTTGAGGGCTGATTATCTTAAAAACTGGTTTGTTTTCTGCAAGCAGTCGACTGATGAGAAAAGTGTGCTAATCAGAAGAAAAATCAATTTGGTAAAAGGAAAGCTACTAAGACTGGTTTTCCAAGGGGAACAAGCATTAGGGAGCATTGACACTCTCTTATTACTTCTTGATCATGATAATTTAAATCCAATTATCAGCAGTTCCTCGTTTGATTTTGTATACCAAATTGAGAATTACATCCAATCAAATTCAGGTATTCTAACAAAACGATTGTAAGCGCACCCATATTTTGAAAAGCTAGGCAGGTTGGATGGTTCTCCTCACAAGGCCACTGCAAAGTCACTTTGAATGATGCGTGATAAGTCTCCTATTTTTAATAAGTTATAAATAAAACATCAATTTTAGTATTTGCTGTGAGAAAAGCTTAAATTAAATTTAAATGCATAAATGGTCTGTCATTTTATGAACGGTTATCAATCATTTTCCCTCAATGAAAAGAATCTCCTCAATCAGAAACAATACTCGCTTTTCATCTTCACTGTATTTGTTTTTCTGTTTGCCCATGCTAATCTTCCCTTCTCGAGATAATCGATGGAGCTCCTCATATCGTTTATGTCCAACAAGAGATTCACATTCTTAGACTCGAGAATTAACCTTGCTTTTTTGATCGGTGAGACCTAAGGGCTTGAATGCTTTGTGAATCTTTTATCTTTTGCTGGGAGAAATTGTGGCTGAGTTTATTTCATGTTAATAATAAGCCAAAATGTTTTCCTTTTCCTTTGTGACCTCCAACTGTTTGACTGTGCTATCTTCCTACACATACTCTTCAAAATCGTCATCATAGTACTCCTCCAACTACTCTTCCTCGGCTATTTCTTCTGCAATTTACTGCGTAGCTTTTGTGTTTTCCAACTGTTTAGAAGTATTCTTGAGCGGGAGGTAGGAAGAGTTTGCTGGTAGAGGAATTTCTTAAAATTCCTATGAATCTTTAATACTCAAATTTTTTAGAGTGTTGGCAATAGCTGTGAGATTAATAGTCTGCATCTTTTCCATTTACTTGGCCTTATACTTTATTTAGGACCGGGTTTTATTGTACTAATAAGTCTATCTTTCCATTTTTTTAAGCTCAGCCGCTACTTCGACGGTAGTATGACCTAAGTTTCGTTGCTTCTGCTGCATAGCAATATTTAATTTAGCTTTTTTTTATCTTTCTGCAATTGTCCATTGTTTTGTTTCTTCAATTTTTTTTCTTGTTTCCTATTATTTTTTGAGGGTAATTTATTCCTTCCTAGTTAAAGTTTTGGTATAGGTCAAAGTATTGCTATTCTTGTTCGTTCTCTAAACAACAGAATTGATTGTCTTCATAGTATCCTCCTATTCCTGATGTTCTTATAATTGATTACTGGGTTTAGTTGCCGTTGATATGATTGCCAGCTCGTTGGAAATAGGTGCCGCCAATTGTTCTAATTTTCCCTGATCCCGTAAAAATTAATTAATGGCATTGAGAATATATTTTGTTTTGAGTATTTAATCGACAGTACTGCGCTTTTTGCTGTCCTTATTGAACATTTTCCTAAATTATTTCTGCAATACATCACAATATCGTTCAGTTAAGTCGAGTAGTATTGAGGGAGCGGAGCCACTGCATCCATTACAATTTTTTTAGCCAATACAATCATATTTGAAGCCTAGAATGGATACTGCATAAACAAGAACATACCCTGAGGGTGCACATCTCATATAATATGCAGCCTAGTGCCCACATATCCGAACTAAAACCATACGGCTGATTATTGCACACTTCAGGAGACAGATACAAAGGCGTTCCAATGCATGTTATAGCCGAAGAACTTTAAAGCACTTTCGATATACCAAAATCTCCAATTTTTAAGCTATAATTCTTTGTCAGAAAAACGTTGGCAGATTTGAGATCGCGGTGCAGAATATTTTTGCTGTGAAGGGCTTTGACTCCAAACAACAACTGTATAAACCAATATGCGATGATTTTTTAATTTAATCTCTGACTGTTTTTCTTAAGATTCTTGAGATATGTGGATAGTTCTCCGCCTAAATGATGAAGTCAATACATTCGCAAAATTCCATTATGATGATAAGCTAGTGCTCGATTCGGAAGAACTATTTATACGATACAACGAAGGGAATCTCACTGTTGCAGATTTATTTGCTCAGTTTTTCCAAAATTTATATCTGAGTCAGTTACTCGTTACCTCCCCAAAGGCTGATTTAATTTCTTCTTCTGAAAGTCCCTCAAGGAACATCTTCTTTGCCACATAATATTTGGCTTCTTTGCCCTCTTTGCCATCATTAAGTTTGACTTTATAGACCTTACCTAGATAACCCTCTCTCTACCATAATTGCCCTTGCCGAGCAGATTCATCTGCTTATACTTGAGCTCATATTAATTGGTGCCCTCCATAGATTATATTATATCATTTAGTTTGATGCAATAAATCTGATTTATTTGACAGTTGAAATATTTTGAAATTACTCAGATAGAATTTAATAAATTAAAATTTTATATAAATTGCCTGAATGCAACTAATAAAATTGGAAAATGATTAAAAATTTAGAGGTCAATTAACTTACCAATAATTCATTTTAGTTTAGTTTAAAATCTGCTTTATTTTGAATTTATCTTTTTCATTTTTCAATATTTACGAAACCTAATCATTTTGCTATTTAAAAAGAATATGGCTCATGAAAAATTTTTGAGTTTTTGGATTTTATCATCTCCTGATGCTATCATTAAAAATCTTCAATAAAAATAGATTGAATAGAGAAAAAGTTTCGGCTGACCCCAAAGCTCTGATACTGATATACTACGAAACCAAGGAAAGAAATGATGAATAAAAATTAAAAATTGATAATATTGAATATCTGATAAAATTAAGTTTGATGAAACAACCAATAGCAAACACTGACGATCAATAAGCTTAATGTATTCTGTAAGACACTTTATTATACTTATACTGCATCATTATATTTAGTTCATTCTAAATCCTAATTT
>Ga0302188_10000479_pt1 | contig 33957 bp, 34 predicted proteins | sample II_Bog_E2_1_FD_198783 | JGI IMG/M metagenome (GOLD analysis project Ga0302188, IMG submission 198783) | Peat permafrost microbial communities from Stordalen Mire near Abisko, Sweden - II_Bog_E2_1 | ecosystem: Environmental > Terrestrial > Soil > Wetlands > Peat | place: Sweden: Abisko...
ATCAGTCCTATTTTCCTTGCTCTAACAGCAGGCAGTCCTTTTTTCAAAGGAAAAGTGTCTGATGTGGATGTGAGATGGAGTGTTATCAGTTAAAGCTCGGATGATAGAACTCCAGATGAACGGAATCCTTAGCATTATGACTTTATTCCGACCTCTCGTTATGGCTCAGCAAACTATTACATATGGGATAACGAGGCTAATCGTCCTGAATACAATGATTTTCATACTGGAGTCAGACAGTAAGACATAGACTTCATAAAATAAATAGCTGAAAAAGATAAAATCGAAATGGACGAAAAGATGGTCTTTCATTTGGCCAACATTTTCAGACGAGACTTCTTGATTGTCCACCACAACTTCAAGGATATGAGTGAGAAGGAGATTATCCTTTTTGAAATGCTCAATGGGACCAACTGGAACTCAGTGCGCTTCAAAATACCAATTGACGACCATATCGGATGGAGGGTTTAATTCAGGACTATGGAAGTGCAGCTCACTGCTGACTAAAACTCAGCCTTTAGCCTCCTCATCCACCTCATCACCCGAGTCTTACACTAAAATACTGATCTCAATCTATACATTCCCATTACAAAGCTGAGAGAAAACTTCGATCGGGCACTCAAAAAAGATGCGCTCAGGAAAGAGAAATTTTACTTTAGGACCAATATTTACAGCCCTGGATAGCCGATCATTGATGAATTGACTGTTTTTGAAATACTATTTGGAAAAAATGATTGCAGGGGGTTATTCTATGCCATAGAGTGTTGCTTCGAAGGATGTATGAAGGTATGCAATCAAGTGAAAGAGTTAATAAGCAAAATAAAAGACTTTGTGCAGGAAAGAGCATCGGGAGAGCGACCAACTTTGGCTCGTTGGATGAGGACTTACGTGGACAACCACCCCGACTATAAACATAACTCAATTCTCCCCAAAAACGTAATGGATGATCTTTTACTGACATTGCACAAGATCTCAACGGGGGAGAGACAAGAGAAGACTTTCCAGAAGATATTCCCTGACTGGAATCAGAATGAGTTGTAGGAGTTGGCCAAATGTCCATTGCAGAAATTTTGATTGAGTATGAACTTATCTTTGATATACTTCTAACTTTGATATTTTTGGATAAACTCAAATTGCCTTTTTTATTTAAGACAATACATATGAACTTTAGAGGATTTGGCTTTGCTTTATCTCTATAAATTAAATATTAAATCATTTAAAAATCAAGATCAATATTATAATGGTTAATGACGATAAGATCATTGAATTAAAGTGGATTTAACACTGAAAAAATTCGTAAAATAATAATAATATATATATTAGAATAAATTGAATTTTACGATCATTTCAACTCTATTTTTATGGAATTAAATTTAAATTTAATCATATACAATAAATCTGTACAATTCATTAAATATTATAGTAATCGAAAACAGGGTGATTGATACTCATCCAATATTTGATCTATATATACAACTACAAGCTTTAATCCTTACTAAACTTTATCTCGATACTAATTTTGTATGACTTGTATGTTAATTTTCTTATGAGTGTTTCTTGGAGTACGGTTAAGTGGCATCAATTAATATATGATAAAAAATATTAGAAATAGAAGACCTATATTTAGTATGATTTCTGAATAAGCCTGATTATATCCAATCACCATCAAAAATTATACAAGACATGATAGCAAGCTCTATCTGATATTTTAAATTTTGTTGAGATTTGGCATCATTCATTTTTGAATATTTTTTCCATCACTTTTTCCATGAATGATAGCAATAAAAAATGTATAAGTTGATTAGGTAATTTTGATTGGTTTTAAAAATATTAATTTTATTGCTTCTATTGGGATTATAAAGAGTATGATAAAATATATACTCTCGCCTGTTATCCTTATTTCCATAATATTAAATAATTCGATTTCAGCATGTCCAAATCCAGAAAGAAAGTTTAACTGACTTCAGATCATAAAACTAAACATATTATTGTTAAATAAGACTCTTATTTACCTGAGGAATGCAAAATTGGTTCAAAGAGAGTTAAAACCACTGATTTTTAAGTTGTTCATTAAAAAAGAAATTCTTATGAAAAAATTAAAGAAATACCTGAGGTAAGACTGACAAAGACTGAAATGATGGGCGATGCCATCGAATTAATCAAGAAACTTCAGCTCAAATACAAAGAATATGGCGCGGTCAAGATTATTGCCTGTCCTTAGTGGCATCCTCCTTTTAGTTTTAAATATACTGAAAAGTTACTGACAACTCGAATACAAAAAATTCATAAACTTGTGCAAGGCAAGGTAATTATTTTTAAAAAATGATAGCTTTCCTTTGGAAAAGTTATCATGATTATCATTATTGTATTATAATATAGGCATTCGATTAAAAAATAGAGGAGTACAACATCAAAAGCTTTACCAACATGGCTCAAGATTTTGAAAAGCAATATCGATTTAAGTTTCCCAAAGATGGGAAAACTATTGAGGGACAGCTTGAAAATTAATACTGGCACATTGTAAAAAATGGAGAGAATGAGGATCGTAAAAATACTGAAAAAGTGAAGATTACAGTTTAATATGCTGCTGATTTACCAGTTCATAAGTTCAGTTCGGGTTTTCCACTTACATCAGGTTCTAAATCCAAAGATGATAACTTTGACTATTACTCTTCCTCTTTTAATTTGAACAATACCTATAAATGCCCAAGTTCTATGCTGCAAATGTCTGACCTCCGCAACGAAAGAATTAGCGGTGTGACTACTCCGTGGGTGTATATGGGCATGATGTTTTCTAGCTTCTGTTGGCATGTCGAGGATCTAGGAGTGAATTCTATCAATTACAATCATATTGGTAATATTAAAACATGGTATATTATTCCTGAAGCTGACAAGGATAAATTTGATGAGTATGTCATTAAAAAAACTGGAAAAATTCAACTTCTGCAAAGCATTACTTATATGATTGATCCTATTGAACTCATAGAAAATGGCATCAGGGTATATAAAGCTTATCAGAGACCTAGAGAGTATATCTTAACTCTTTTTAATGCATATCATGCTGGCTTTTCTCAAGGTTTTAATGTCGGAGAAGCAGTCAATATTATCACTGCTGACAGTCTTGGCATTATTAAAAAGTTTATTAATGCTAACTCTGTCATCAAGGGACATAAGGCACCTGTCATTTGCTATTAATGGCTTATTTCTAACAACTTAAACAATAAATTTATTCCCCATGAGATGGTATGAATTTCATTATCGTAGATATAGGCTTAGTACTCCAAAATAGTGAATGCAGAGTATCAAAAACTGAAGAGACTAGTTGACAAATTTGTCATTAAAAGCATACGTATTCTTGACAATGGAACTAAATACGATCGAATGACTTGTTATACATGTAAATTTTATCTGTATCTTTCCGCCTTAGAGTGTGTGCTCTGTTCCAAAAGATACTGTCTTCAGCACGTAGATAAGTGTTGCGGGAAAGGATTTGTGTTTGTGACTAGAAATGATGACAGTAGGCGTAAGAAATGCTTAGAGTTGATTGAAGAATACTTGAAATGATGTTTGACAATCCTCATTCTTTTTGATTTTTTTAAATTAGTGATAAACAATAAGTGAGATAATTTACCATCTTTAGGGTATCTAAAAAATAAAGAATTATCTTATTATGAATAATTTTTCAAGATCATTATTAAAGGGTTTCGCAATTAATATTTATTTTCGACTGTTACAGTTACCCCAGCTATCATTATAAGACTGTAATATATTCTTACAAAGAATGACAAATTCAGATTCCTTCTTCGATAGGATGGTCTAGGATTTTATCAAAGCTAAGCATATAAACTACTCGGAAGAATGTATCGGTAGCGATATTTCTATTCAGCCTATTATATCGATGAAAATATTTTCAGCATCGAAGATATTAACGATTTGCGGAACTAGAGAGGTTAAAAAATTAAGTGCACTATCATCAAGCATCGTATCAGTAACAAAATCAAACAGAGTTAATCACACTTTAACAGGAAATGTATCATTTATCTGCATGGACTTGGCAGCAGCAGACTAGAAGCACTTTCTTTGGTTTCACATCTGCCTAAAAATTATTGTATTTGTATGTTTGACATGTCTGGTAGCGGAAAAAGTCAAGGGGATCATATCACATATGGATTGAAGGAAAGTGAAGATATAGGTAGTCATCTAATAATGCAGAACCTGTCATTTCCCATCTTTATATCAAGAAACATATGAAAGAATTCATTATTTGGGGGAGGAGTATGGGAGCTGTCGCTACGCTGCTTTATACAATGAGGAAGTATTCAATGGCAAATCATCAGCAGTCATCAGGAGTATTATCAGTCAGTTAATCGTTAAAACATTCAATAATACGGTCAAAATCTATATGTCAACATGGACAGGAAGAATTAGTAACAGCAATTGTTCTTGATTCTCCCTTCCATAACTTTCGCTCGATTGCCAAGGAAATAGCAACAAAAAGATTATCAATTCCAAATTTTGTGGTCGATGTAGCTATGAACTATGTGAATGACTCCTTTTCACGCATCCTTTCCTCCTCAATAGGATTGTAATATAATCCTTTCTTAATAAATTTAGATACTGAGATTAAGCTTAGTATTCCAATCATCTTTCTCTACAGTTAAAAAGATGAAATAGTGCCTGCTTCCCATTGCGAGATAATTTTAAAAAATATTCACTCAAAGTATGAGAAGATATTGATCAATTAGTGTACTCATAATCAGACTAGACCTGCTGGTATCATATAGACTATATTTTAAAAATTAGAGAGATACAGTAGGCAAAGACTCTATGAAAACAAGAAGCTGAACGATTCTTTTTCAAGGGAATCTATAATGAATACTTCAATGTAAAGGAAAAGGGGAATTTTCGTGTATACTCCTTCAAAATAATTAAAGAAATCTATTTAAATTGAAGATTACTCCATGATGAGACCAGCCCCAAGTATTTAAATTTAACATGAACGCGGATAAAATATTAAAAAATCTCCTAGTCGTTTGAGAAACTCTCTTCAGCGCCGCAATATGGTTAGTTTATAATGTTCTCGAAGAAAACCCTCGAAGTAAAGTCAAAAAATATTAAAAAAGGAAGAGGAGACGATATGTTCTGAAAATTTCTTTTGTTTAAATACAATTGATTCATAAACACATAATCTAATCACTAAAAAATTGGCAAATGCAAAGTAAAAGGATAATGGTCATTCATTGACGCGAGTGTTAAGAGGAAAAATGATTAATATCGATAGAAGAAGAGAGATAAAGCTCACCCATCAAAGGTATTTATAATGAAAAGAAGAAATAAATTTTTTTGATTTTATGCAATCAGCATTAAATATATCTTCCATTACAATATAAAAAAATATTTTTATATGAATACAGTTTTTCCATTAATTTTATAGAACAATAATTGTTATATTTAGGAATGATGGAAAAAATAATTTATTTTCTTAGAAATAAAGTAATGACAGCAGCATAGACCTCAGCGAGGCTAAGGAAAAGTGGCATTCTTATTCCGGCAGGAACATCCGCATATCATATTTTTATAACAATGGCATCCTCCATAAACAAAATCTATCAAATAGATGAACAAAATGCCTCTTTGGAAGAATTAAAACAAAGCTGATTTATCTTTATTTTATTATTAACTAAAATATTACCTTTATGTAATTAAAGATTAGGATATTTTTGTATATATTTATGTTTATCATTGAGCATTACAAATAATCAAGAATTTAATTTACAAGCAGCTCTATACCAGATTGAACAAAGGCAACATAATTAATCATTTCTGAATCCGCTAAAGACAGATATCAGTACTACTGATATCCTCCAAAAGATTATTCGGTTATTCTGAAGGCTTTTCGGAATTCCTATTTCTTTTTATTTGAGCAAGTTTGTTTTATTTCTTTTCATTAAACTCATTCTCTATAGCAAACATAGTTTTTCGAGCCTGAAACTCTGTTTTTAATCTTTATAACTTACTTGTTTATTTTTAAGAAATGGGTGGAAGATCTTTTTTTTCAAAACGGTAACAATATTTCTTTTTTTTACCATTTTTTAGTTAAAAACTCAAATTTAGACATAGTTCAGACATTTTCAAGCAATGACTGGAAATATGTGCATAATCGTAATCAAAATCTGTCAGCATAGATGTCCCTTCTTTTTCTCCTAATTTTAAAGAATATCTAATTTTGGACGTTGGGTATGAAATTAATTCTATTTGATAATGATTTTTAAGTCGTATATATCGAATAGTGTACCAGCATTTGCCAAGTTGAATCACTTTGGTCCACAGAATTATCATATGCTATTTCTTCGACTCTTCCTTTAAAATTTAGATCAAATTATCATGGTGAGCTTCTTCCGAAGAAATATTGCTAAATACAACGTTTATTTGTGAATTACTGTCTTCTTAATTTATATCACCAAGTGTATGTCTCCTATTAATTCCTAATTAACATTTGTTTTCTTGTAATTGAACTCCTTCCGTATTTTTATAGGGATATCTGCCAATTCGCTTCAGAAATTAAATGTTACGGTACCTTTATTAGGCAAATATTTTGTTAGACAGGGTTGATCTTTGTTTGACGAGACGATTGAGCATCATTTTATTTTATGAACGGATCTGTTAGTCTTTGAGAACACTCCTTACTCGCCGTGGTTAAAGAGAGTTTAACCTGATTATATCCATCTTAATTGGTCTTTTTCGATTTTGATATTCACTTTATCCCTATAAGGCGCTAAAATTAGCAAACTGCTTTAAAAAAAACCTACTTTCATTCGCATAATCTTATCGGTCAAAATACAATTATTTCTGTGAGTATCTCTTTGATGAACCACTCTGCTGGCCACAGGAATCTCTCTATTCATTGTTATTATAATATGAAAATTATATACATGTAGGTTTATTATTTTTATTTCCAAATCAATAAAGATATCATCCAGCGCACGATGATCTAAAGTGAATAGCCAAATAATTTTATATTTGTGACTTCAAATTATTAATATAACAAAATGAGTATTTCACGAGCCAACGATAAAGCTGCAAATGTGACTGCTGAATTGATGCGAACCTATATTCGACAAAAAGATGATTTCCAGAAGAGTTTGATATTGCTACCAAATTGTGTGGAAATGTCTTATTCGGATGGAATTTACTTTGGTCAAGTGAGTAATCATAAAACTCGCAACGGTAAGGGAGTGTTTACGTACTAAAATGGAGATGCCTACTTTGGTGGATGGAAGGGAGATCTTTTTCATGGAGAAGGAATCTATATTTTCATTTGTGGTTAAATATATGATGGGGACCTCATCAATGGAAATAAAGATGGAAGAGGTATATATTATTATGATCACGGTTAAACTTCTTACAATGGTAACTGGAAAAACGATCAAAAGCATGGGTTCGGTACTTTTTCCAGTTGGTAATAGCTTTATGAAGGCAAATGGTCATACAATAATCGATCTGGTAACGGTTACCTTCTGAACAAACAAACTAAAGATTTATATGATGGACAATTTTAAAATAATTTCAAGCATGGCAGAGGCAGAGCAGTTTACGGAGATGGCAGTGTTTACACAGGCGGCTTTGTAAATGGTTTACAAAATGGTTCTGGTACTTTTGAGTATGAAAACAAGGATAGATATGTGGGTGAATTTAAAGATGGCCGCAAGGAAGGAAAAGGAGTTTATTATTTTAGTGAAGGTACAGTATTTGAGGGAACTTGGCATAATGATTTTAAAGTAGAGGGCGAATTAACTTTGTTTAATGGAGACTCTTTTTTGGGCATTTTTCGTAACAATGAGCGGTTCGAGGGTATGACTGTTAAAATGCAGGTATATACAAGTACAGAAATGGTAATGTTTATCAGGGTGAATGGAAAGAAGACGTTAAAAATGGCTGGGGGAAGCTGATTTTGTAGAATGGAGAATATTATTAAGGAGAATTTTATGATGGCCATAAGCATGGTGAAGGAAAATACAAATGGGCCACAGGGGATTTTTACACTGGTCATTTCGAATACGACAAGCGCGAGGGGCTTGGAACATATGAATGGAGCGAAGGAGGTTACTATAGAGGGGAGTGGAAGTCTGATCGCATGAACGGTATTGGAAAACTAATAAAAGATGAAAAATAGATTGTTGGTCAGTTCTTCATGGATCACTTTAATGAGTAGCTCACTTCCAATTTTATTCAAAGTAACAAATAGATATATAATTATATCTTTTCTATTTCTTGATTGTATTTTATTTCTTATTGGTTTTAATGGATCAGTACACAACTCTTTAATGGCTTTGCCAAATACTTACATGAGTAATCTTCATTATATAGAGTCTTTAGTAAGGCGATTTTATAATTGACTAGCGTGACCATAGTTAGTATTTAATATTTGGCGTATATTTATTTGAATTGACGCATGAACTTATCCCCATCAGTTGATGAACCCACGTGCCTCGCACATCTTGAACAACTTCTCTCGAAGGTAAAACAAACAGTCCAGAGCCGCATTCAGAGCAATCAGCTCAGTCAATATCGCTTGGATTTTGAGATTTCTCAGCCAAAGTATTTGGTTAATGGTGTGCTTCAACAACATCAGATAGAAGCTCTTGAATGGATGGTAGATCTGGCTTCACAGGAATCAAACGGCATCTTGGCTGATGACATGGGCTTAGGCAAAACCATTCAAGCTATTTCATACCTAGCTTATCTGAAAGAAGAACATGGCATCATCGGTAAGCACCTGGTGCTTTGCCCGAAATCTGTTTGCAATAATTGGATTAGATAAATTAAGAAATGGTTTCCTTCAGCAAATGTTCAACTCCTCCTCAATACACAAAAAGAACGTGAAGAAATTCTGGCAAAAATTGTAAAACCGCGCAATTTTGACATACTCGTCACGACCTATGAAGGGGCTAAAACATGTTACTCCAAGTTGTCCCGCATCAAGTGGGAAGTTATGGTTATAGATGAAGCGCACAAAATCAAAAACAGCAACAGTCAAAATTTTCAAATACTCAGCTGTTATAGAGCCACCTTTAAATTATTAATGACTGGAACTCCCCTGAGCAACAATTTGAGATAATTGTGGAGTCTACTTAACTTTATTATGCCTGATATATTTGATGACTGTTATCTCTTTGATGACATTGAGGAAAGTGTTGATCTGTATAATGGAAGTGAAGAGCAGAAATTGACATATCAGTGCAAAATTGCAAGTTTCTTCCATCAAATTATTGGACCTTTTTTCAAGCGCCGCACTAAAAAGGACTTGGAGCTAGGCCTACCACCTAAAATATAAAAAACTATCTTTGTGCCTCTCACGAAACTTCAGTTGACTCTTTACCGAAATTTCTTAAAATTTGGTAATGTATTGGGACCAAGTGAACACCCCAATTTCCACATTATGAATCCTCGTAAAATATGCCTCCATCCCTATTTATTTGAGGGAGTTGAAGATGATGATTTGCCTACATTTGGCGAACATCTTGTTTAATCATGTGGTAAACTAAAAATATTGGATAAACTTTTGCATAAGTTGATTGGTGAGGGTCACAAAGTACTAATTTTTTCACAATTTACAATGTTGCTTGATCTTCTGGAGGACTATTGTAGGATGCGCGGATATAAATTTTGCAGAATTGATGGAAATACTGATATTGATGAACGCTAAAAGCAAATGGATTAGTTCAATAACACAAACATTTACTCAATCTTTTTACTCTCAACAAAGGCAGGAGGATTAGGTGTTAACCTTGTTTCAGCAGATCGTGTGATCATTTATGATATTGACTGGAACCCACAAAACGATTTGCAGGCGATGGATCGTGCCTACCGCATAGGGCAAACTAAGGCGGTTCATGTTTACAAATTAGTCACTGAACATAGCATAGAGGAGCGCATTCTTGAGTTACAGAAATATAAACTCATCTGGGATGAGCTTGTTATTCAAAAGGGAGCCTTTGTGGGAAGAAACAGATCAAATGAAAATCCCTTTACCAATATGAGCTCTAATTAACTAGCCTTGCTTGGAAAGGGCGACATCTTCAGACTCTAAGCTAATGAAGAAGAGAAAACAATAGAGGAAATACTAGCCATTGGTGAATTGAAGGACCAAAAGCAGAGCGCCTAAATCAGAAAAAAACTTGTATAAAATTTAGAAAATAGAGGAGTTGTTGTTAATCCCTTTTAGCATATGAAAGAGGAGTAGATTTGTAAGGAGTATTAATAATTTAATGCTGATTTAGTGCTTCGGCGAAACTACGACAACTAAAAAAGAGAAAAAGCCAAATTTGATAGGAATCACAACTTGCCTGCTTTCAAGTTTTATATTCAAAGCCAAAGAATCAGGGAGTTATAATTCTAGTTGTACATGGAGACCAAACGAGAAAATCCTGATCCTAAGGTCATTTAATATATTTAGAAGGAAATTAAGCAAATTAAAGCAAAGAGCAAATTTGATAACTGGACCTAGCAAGATTTTGATCTCTTTTTAGAGGCTCATAACATTGCATTAAGAAGCAACTATGAACGTATAGCACAGCACATTGGCAGTAAGACTCCAGAGGAAGTTAAAGAATACTCTCATCACTACTTTTAAAAGGCTCCAAATAATTAGCGATTACGCTCAAGTTTACACTTGATATAACATTATCAAGCCAGACTTCGCAAAGAAATGAAGGAAAACGGTTTATACATTAAATAAACATAAGAAGTGGCAAAAATTCTTTAAAAATAGCAAAATGACGATAACTGTTAGACAGAGGGCTAAAAATACGAAAGAATTAATTCTGATAATAGTAGTGAATTCAGCTCAAAAACTATTAAAAAGAAATAGGATTTAGAAAAGCTAAAATAGGAAAGGAAAATATAGCGTTAAATGGCCAAGTAATAACAAAGTAAAATCAAATAAGACAATTTGAAAAAGAGAGAATAGGCTCGAATTAAAAGATAAGAAGAACTTAAACTAAAATAATAGCTTAAAAAGCAACGAGAATAGGAAAGACTGAAGAAAGCTGAAGAGAGATAAAAACTAATATAATAAAAAAAGAAGATGAGAGAAATCCGCGAATAAGGATGGAGAATTAACAGAGAAAAACGTTAAGAAGAGAAGAAAATAAGAAAATAACAGGAATAAGAAAAAAAGAAAAAAAAAGAAGAAGCCTAACGTGTGCAAAAATAGAAGCAACAAACTTTAGAACAGATCAAAAGAGAGTTTTAAATTAAGAAAGCAGAAATTGAAAAAAATAAGATTAGGCAGCAACAAGAAATGCTAATAAAACAAGTCGAAAAAGAAGTGGAGAAAAGGAGAAGTAGTCAACGGTCTAGTTCAACTTCAATACAGAAAAGAAAAGATTTGCAGATAAACTGTGACGACCGATAAACTAAGCAGAAGTTGGAGATAGTTAAGGTCAAGGGAAAGGATCTGAGATTTACTGATTGATTGATTCCCAGATATTCATTATTTCACTCATCTTTATTTATTGTGGATAATTGTTTGAATCTTTTGTAAGTATTAATTATTAATAAGATTTGTATTATTGCAAAATAAATATGTCAACTCTATTACAATAAAAAAATAAGCTAGATTATCACGTTATTAATAAAAATAAAATAGAGACACTCAGAATTTATAAGGGCCCATTGGTTGAAAATCCTGCTTTTTCAGAGGAACTGTCTGTTTAGGAACTGATAAAAAGCCTAATCCAAGGCCTAGATTGGCTGATTTTACATAATGTTTTGATTGTGGTACGTACGAAGGAATCGAAGCTGGCTGAAAACTATAAGAGAATTTATTTAGAGGCATGCTCTCCTTCTTACTTCCAGGAAGCATATTCAGAGATGCAGCTGCGTTGACTGGGTTAGACATCTTTTTATAGGAATTGTCTTGACCTCGAAGGTATTGGCGATCGTTTTCTTCAGCAAAAGGATTATGTCTGGGATTTCTCCACTCCTCTTTCTCCATAAACCTAAATTACCCAATTTTCATTTAAGTTTTAGATTCTCTGAGTTGTTCCTTTTTCTATCCTTTATAAAATTTATCCTTGGTGCTAATCATAGGCAGTCTTGAGCTTTGCTTCTTGTTATTTTTGTCTTCTAGTTCTTTTAGGATGGAGTCAATGTCGTCAGGACCCTCTCCTGATTTGTTGAAGTGTCCATTATCAACTACATCAATTTGCTTAAATAAATTGGATTCCATGGCATCATGCTTGCGAGTTTGTTTAAACTTTTCCTTCGTTGCCCGAAACACACTAATATTCTTGTCCTACTTTTGAGTATCTAGTTTCACGCCCTATGGCTTTTATTCGAAAATGGGGGTATCTTTTTACGTATGCTCTGAAATCACAATGCTTACTCCTTTAAAGTAATCATGCTTTAGTAATCTTTATTAGCAAATTTGTACTCTGACGCAGTTGGTCTTTTACGTGAAGAATACTGAAGCATTGATTCTATAACTTCAATTGCTTCCACAGATGCATCGGGAATAAGATCGGCCAAATTTATACCTTTTTCTTAAGGAAAGTAGTAACCTAATTTAAGAATAAAATACCTTTTGACTGGGCAAGTTTATATCCCTCCGGCCAATCTCCTTTTTCTGGAGTTCCTAGGATCTTAACAATTTTATTAAGTTGATCCATTTCATTGCTCCCAGGAAAAAGAGGACACATTGTATAAAGTTCAGCCATAATGCATCCCAGTGCAAAAATATCGACAGGTGAATTGTAATTAGTGGATCTGAGCAGTAGTTCCGGAGCTCTATACCTGGATAGCAATATCAATACCATCGAGTAGAAACATAATCAGTGAAGGGTGGTCGAGAACGTATTTCTCTAGCTAATCCCAAATCGCATAATTTGACAACGTTGTTATAGACCAGCAGATTTTATGGTTTCATATCCCTGTGAAAGAATCCATTTTTATGCATATTAGCTAGTCCGCTTGCTACTTGAAATACCATGCTCCTGAATGTTATTATAGATACTTGATTTCCTTTTCCGTAAACTTCTTGCCCTCCTCCTTCATTTTGGAGTAGACTTCATAGAAATTATAATCCAGGTATTCGAACACCATGTAGAGTTCTTCTGCAACAAGAAGAACCTATTTTAGTTTAATGATGTTGGGGTGATCGAGTTTACGCAGCGATTTGATCTATCGAAGCTCAATGCACTCGTTCCAATTGGTGTACTTCTGCTTCATTTTTTTGATTGCCACTGTTTCGCCTGTTTTTGTATTGGTGGCCTTATAGACGGTTCCAAATGCGCCATCGCCCAGTGTACGAATTGTTTTGTATTTCTACATAGAGTTTTATAAATAAAATATATAGACTCATATCGACTTATTCTCAAAAAAAGAGTTAAAGTTATACTAACATTAAATATCTTTGTAACCGAAGGAAGATAAATTATTTTAAAGAATATCTTTTGCAATATCGCAGGAGAGGATATCATTTATATTTTTACGAATAATGAATATGGTCAAGGGAAGTATGCTTGAAGATAAATGATTAGGGTAATATCTTCAAATTATAAATGAATTACAGATATCATTTACAAGAAGACTCACATTCACTAAGCAAAAATCATAGTTAAAAAGCAAAATCAAATCGATCATACAGGATAATCACTTAAAAGAAATCTGTTTTATCTCGCCTTATTTTGATGGACAAGCCCTAAAAAATTGTCAGACGAAGTAGCCAGCCACAAAGTTATAAACAATCTTCAAATATAAATATAGCCCTAAATAATAGTACCAGCCTACATAGGAATAGCAAATCCAAAATAATCTTAAAGCCTTTGTCTAATTTATGTGAACAAGAACAGTCCCTTCGCCAAGTTTGCAACTAATCTACAAATTTAAGAGTAGGTGACAGCCGTCCATATAGAGAGCCTCGTGAAAATGAAGTTGAATAGATGTTCTATAAAATGGTAAAAATTCATCAATAGTTTAAAAGATTAGCTAAACGTGTGGTGTGACAGTCAATATGATGTTTTAATATAATTAATTTATTACTAATTATGATCCATGAACATAATTAATTAATAATCACAAGAGAATGAGGTACGATTATTTGAATAGACTATCAATTATACCATGCTCTATTTTATTCATCCTCTTTTTAGCAACAGAAAAATCATTGAATTGTTAATATCAATCAAAAACAGGAGATTAATGATATTGTGAGGTGTATTAGTTTTATTCATATTATTTTGAATATAGCTGAATGTTTTAAAAATTAAAATAATATTGTGAGTTAAATACATTTTTGTACAACAAACAAAATCAACCTTTTTAAACCAACGGCAAATATTATTCAGAAGGTGCTTAATTCATTTTAATATATCAATGCACCGGAATTTAAAGGCTTCCATCCGAACATGAATCAGTCATAATTTTAAAGTAGCAATGATCCATGGCCAAAAACAATCTCCCCAAGCCATCAAGATAATCATCATTGGAAAAGTTTCCGTCGGGAAGAGTAGTCTTCTTCTGCGCTATGTTGACGGTGTCGTCTCTCATCATCCAGCTACCATTGGCATTGATTCCAAGATCAAAAAAATATCATATAAGGGACAGCAGTATCGACTCGAACTCTGGGATAGTGCTGGACATGAGAGATATCGAACAATTGTTTACAATTATTTTACGCACTCAGAAGCTGCAATGGTAGTATTTGATATCACTGACCTGCCATCCTTAGAAGATGCCGCTGTATGGATGCAACAAATTATGCTACACTGTGGACAGGATATACCTATTGCTTTGGTCGCTAATAAATGCGATTTACTCAGTCCTGAAGATCTCGCTCTGACCCTTTCCAGTATCTAAGGCAGAATTGAAAAATTGAAACAATAATTTCAGTTTTAATTTTTTACGTGCAGTGCGTTTACCGGTATAAATATCGATACTGCTTTTGATAGTTTAGCGAAAAGAGTTGTTAAAAATGGTTATCTTAGGGTTGATCGTCAAACCATAAAACTTAACTCATCGGTGTAAATTGATACTTTTCTCTGTCATAGCAAGCGGCTATGTTGTTGATAACCCAAATCAATCAAATAAATAATTATACTACTTTAACATCAATGAAAATTCCGAAATGGAAGCATTATAAATATTATATCCGATTAAAATCTGATGGTTGACATCCTTTACTCCAACTTATAAAATTTGATGGTTGTATTTTAACGTATTATTTATTATTGTTTGACTCATATATTATGATGGTAACGAATTTTCCATTTTTCAAACCAATTTATAAGCTAATAGTAAGGTTCTTTCAAATAAATCAGTAAATATGTAGGTAAAAATCAACTGATAGCATGCATATCAGTCTTATGATTTTTCCTATTGTTCTCTTTCTTTTTTTATACGGTTTAGCACATCTTCTATAGATGTGTAGCTCGTTGGAGGTTCTGCCATTGTTTCCTTTGATTTTAGGGATCTATTTTCTTTACCTTTGGGTTCACGAGTAATTACATGCTTTAGACTTTCTCTGTTTTGGACGCAATTGCCCATTTATGTCAATATTTCTTATTGTAACAATATATAAATTGTAGTTAAACTCTGATATAAATAATTAGAGGAAATAGAATTACAGAAATCATTCTCTCATCAGGTTGTAGCCATTTGTGACAGATCTAGCTATTGAAATAGAATCAGTGATCCCTCGAGAAGTTGAATAATGAGTGTAGGTCACAGTTTTGTCATCCACAGACATAATTCCAAAACCTGTTTCGTTTATGGTGTATGAAGCAGTAAATGACTCAATTGTTTCTATATTCTCCACAATATCTTTGTCATTTCCAGCTACCCCCTCCACAATTGAGATAATGTATTCATCATCAGATCGATAATTTTTGCTTTGAGTTGAAAATGTCCCATCTCTTAGATAAGGAAAAATTCTTTGATATGTATGGTAATGTGCCCCCAGATATAAGCTTACTTTGCTATCATGCATTGCTTGCCAATAGGTCTGCAGATCTTTTTGATCATTCTTGCAATTTTTAGAAGTTCCACTGCAAGCGAGAGGATAATGTGATGAAGGCACAATGAATTTATCACTGGCTTTGGCTGAATCGAGCAAGGATCTGAATTTTTTTATAGTAGGATCTGAGGGTATAGTCTTTTTGTTGTATATTATTTGGTAGGGATCAAAAAGAAGTAAATAAAGTCCTCCCAGTTGAAGACCAGAAGCTAATTAAGTATCCAATTGATAAAGCTAGAAACTTTTGCTAAAAAGTTAAAAGTTATCAGGAGTATTGTATTAGTGATTGCCAGTGGCTATAATGACTGGAGTGGTAGCTGCTGTTTTGCTGAGCATCACAAGGAAGCTTTCATAGTTTTTGCAGTTGTTTGTGTCCAAATCATAGCCGATGTCACCGTTTATAAGTAAACCGTTTATTTAGTTTTAAGAAATAGCTGATTATAAGTCATGGTCCAAAGGTTTGTATTTATTCAAATTATTCTCTAGGTGGGACCAGTCTGCAAGCACAATGAGTGAAACTTTGCGAGAAGGATTAGTGATATCAGCTATCTTGAGATTAATATATTCTGAGCTAAAGGGTATTGGAGCTGCCGAGGAACCATCCCAACCATAGGCATTATAATAAAAAATCTACTCGTAACTGATGGAGTTGATTTTGCACTTATGGATGTGTGTTTCATAAAAATTGACATTTTCAGATAGATGAAGAGAAGTAGTCGAGCATTCTATTTTCTCCAAACCAGACTTACGGATAAGCCGAATATAGGATCTCAAGCATTCCGAGGCAGTATTGAAATAAATCTAAAGTTTTTATCCGGAACCATCAACGGCGGCTTGACCATAGAAAATTCTGGTGCCAAAGGGTTAGCAGGGTTTGAATGCAAGACTGAAAGCAAAGAGGAGTGAAAGGAATACGATTTTAATCATAAAAACTAAAGATTATGCTGTAATGAGATTTAGGCTTTTATTTAAGCTCCCCCGGATAACAGAAACTTCCAAAATTTATTATTAAAGCAAAAAAACCTTTATCAATAATATTTCAGACTATCAGGCAGTCTTTATTCAGTGACCATGTCGAATTGCAATGGGAGAGTCGCCTGTAGTTTTTAAGCAATTGTGTGGTGACTTAATTTTATTGAGATTAACTTGATATAATGACGATGATTAATATTCTACCCCTAACTCATATGCAATATAATCGACTAAGTCGATGAAGACACATTGAAGACATTTTTATTACAACTTGGCAGTGAAATTTAGAAACAAACAACAAAAAGAAGTTGGATTAATTAACTTGAAAATAATTTTGTTGTTGTTTTCCTGGTAATAAAATAATTAGTAAATAAAAAACATAAATAATTCTTATCTGATAAGGAAGATATGTTTTGAAGACGTTAATGATCAAAAAATCATTAAAAAGTATATTTTGTTGGCAATGATTGTTTAATAATGTTTTAAAACTAAGATAAATCTTACTTTATTAAAATTGCAGATTTATATCGTATAATAAAACTAATTTATCAACATCATCTGTGATATAGTAAATGATAATTATATTTCAGATTAATTCAAATAATTCAAATAATTTATGTTTGGACATCTATTACTAAAATTTATTATTTTATAACTCATCCTTTAAGTTAATTAATTAAAAGCAAAATATAAGTATATACTTTACCTTGATTAGTGTAAAGATAACCTGCATGAATTTATCATTTCGAAGCTATACACATTTGGGTTGTTTGACTGAAAGTTTGTCCTGTTGAGCATGCTATGCAATTAGTACCGTTCCAATTGGGCGTGGCAGCGAGACATGCTGTACATTTTCCATTCTGGAATAATGGAGTGACAGGATCGCATTGGCATATTTTTGATGTTTAATTCCAAGATTGGGGAGGCTGACAGTTAACGCAAATTCCTGCTGAATTCAAATTAGGTGTGCTATCCGGGCATTTGCATTTTAGAAGAATAGTATCATAAACAAAGGAATTTGGGCAAGATATGCATTGAAGTGAGATTGTATCAAAGTGAGTATTTGCCGAGCAAGGAGTATGACATGCGCTATTTCCTACATCCCAAACTTGAGGTAAATTACAGATAATACATGACCCATTGGCGGCGAGATATGGTTTCGACGATAGGCAAGTGCACTGTACTTGTTTAGGGTCGAATACTTGGTCACTCGTGCAAACCACACATTTACGATTGCGGCTGTCCCAATGGGTCGGATCACAAGGTACACAAGTATTATTGAATGTTTGGAAAGGTTTATTGATTGGGCAGACGCACCTCTTGAGGGTTGAGTTGTACTCAAATGTATTCGGACAACTCATGCATTGTTTTGTTTTGCAGTTCCAGAATTGAGGAGCTGAACATGATACGCAGTTTCCGTTTGCATTGAGATAAGGAGTCGAGGCTGAGCAATTGCATGTGAGAGTATTGGCATTCCAGACTCCAGGACTTATACAAGGCACACAAGTGAGCGTTACATTATCCCAGCCCGAAGGAGCTGGACAGGCGACGCACCTGCCAGCTATATCAATATATGGAGTTGATGGGGGGCATATGCAGGAAAGAGTATCATCATCAAAAATGTATCCATCTGGACAGCAGATGAAGTCGGTATCGGATTGTTAATGTGTTTGATCCTAAGCATTGATAGTAAATAGTAGTAGTGCAACGAACACCAAAAATGTTAAAGTGGATCGAATCATCATTTGAAATAATATCGATCAATAAATAAAATAAAATATAGGGTGGACTTTTCGAATTAATTGAATTAAGTCATTATTCAATAAATCTACACGATCCATTAGACAAAATTAACTTCCCACTTCTAAGATTAGCACGAATCTCTCCCTAAACCTTGGCATTAAACATAACTTGATTTAATTTAAATGGAAGGTAAATATTGTATCGATTTATTTTATAGATACACTAATATCCTAACATGCTAGCATGATTGAATCGTATCTTTTTCATGGAATTAAGTTCGTCTGTTAGAAAATCCAATTTATTATAATTAATAATAAAGCACCCAAACTTGCATTTTAATGATCAAATCTATTCGTCTACGAAATCCTGAAAAACCCTTCATCGTACAATAACTGATCTACAATCATAGAGATGAACCCATCGATTCCATCTCTAACTCAGAAGCATCTTTCCTTAAAATGTCATAAACAGCATCTCAGCATAACAAACTAATACAAGACTATGAACTTTTTGCTAAAATGCAAGCTTCTATAAATCAACTCGAGAATAGATCAAAATTAAAACTGTCTCAAGTGCAGAGTAAATTGTAGGCAATGGAATAAAGAGTAGCGGCCAAAGATAATACCAAGAAGAATTATAAATTGCCTTTAAATCGCAAAATTCTTGAGGAAAATAAAGAAAATTTAAAGCTAACATACCGTTAGATCCCTAGACAAAGTCGATGGCAGGAATAACAGTGCGATGCTGTTAATTTTGAGATGGACTAAAATCGAAATTATGTCAAAGACCTCCCGAATAAGCCGGAAACCTCAGTTATCATTAATCCTTCTGAAGCAAGAGAGCTATAATTCTTATAATAATCTAGAAAGTTTTAGATTCTCTAGAATGCGACTTCTCCCACAAAAACAAAAGTAAAATCAGATAATTTTATTCATCTACGGTCTAATAGCCTCATATACAAGGGCAGTGGTTAATTATATTCTAAAAAAAAGTAGCATCCTCGAATTAGACGTCACAGTTCTTCTCGTGATTCTCGATAAAAATCCTCCAACTGCTAAGATGGGACAACAAACAGAATTCGAGGTAAGGTTTATGAATAAATATTGTCTATGTATTCAACAGCAAAACTATTGGCGATGTAGAAAAATAAAAAATGAAAATCTGTCTATATCTATTGATATTTTCGTAAAGATATTTTTGAATATATATTGATAGATATAAATTGAGAAGACTAATACTTATAATGATATTGTTAAAAAAGATAGTCTTAAATATAAGGTGTGAATTCAAAAGACAAATAAATTTATTTTTATTTATTTATAAATTTCATCCCATTAATGTTTGTCAACAAATATTTTTCTTCGACGAGTATTAATTTCCTTCATTCTTTTATTTTAGGGTGTCTGTGAGGATTTTTAATTAACTTTTTCCTTTCAAAATTATCAGTTACTGAATGAAATTATCAATATAATTTGAATCCCTTTATAGAATTCTATAAAATTAATTCTATCTTGATGCAAGCAGACAAGGACCTTTACTAAATAATTCCAGCCCATCCTCAAAGTTCAGACCTACTGCAATAGATGATATTTACTCTTCTTCTGGATGACGAAACTCATTAAAAAACCCACCTCTATCTCTACGACAAGTACATCATCTTAAAATACAAAGTAAAACTGTCTTTATCCAGAAAGTTAACAAGGATCAGATCTTAAAGATCAATTTTAATTTTGAAACCATTTTCGAATTGTTGAGGCACGAGGAAGAAACAAAGAAATTAGGAAAACCATATGGCATGCGTTTTGAACGTTTGCCTCAATCACTTACACTTAAAAATTAAAATGAACAAGAAAAACTCATTAGTTTGCGAGATTGCCTCGCTTAAAGACTGAATCAGCGGGGATTTCACTAACTTTTTAAACCGATAAAAAAAATAGGCAAAGGAAATTTTGCTTCAGTGTACTTAGTCGTGAAATACGAGGACTAAAAAAAATATGCAGTTAAAGCTTTCTCCAAGGAAGGCACATTTAGCGAGTAATTTGGTAAGTAATCGCTCATCAATGAAATTCAAATAATGCGTAAATTTGCTCACAAGAACTTAATGCGCTTATATGATGTTTATGAGTCACAAAACTCGATATATGTCAGTGTTGAACTATTGGAAGGCGGACAGCTTTATGACAAAATTAAAGCCAAACACAAATTTACTCCAAGAGAGATAAAAATAGTGATGAAGGGAATCCTCGAGGGGTTGGAAATTATGCACGTTAACGGAATCATGCACCGTGATCTTAAGCCAGAAAATATATTAATGAGAAAGTAGGGAGACTTCGATTGTGTCATTGCTGATTTCGGGCTCGCACAAATCATCACTTAGTAATATATGTTTGTAAGATGTGGAACACCAGGCTATGTAGCTCCAGAAGTGGTGAATCTCAAGGATTTAAAGGCAAAATACTCGCCTATTTGCGATATCTTCAGCGTAGGAGTAATCTTTCATTTACTTGCTCTGAGGAAGTCTCCCTTTCCTGGCAAGGAGTATGATTAAGTGTTATCACAAAACAGAGCATGCAAATTCAACTTTTAATCGCAATAATATCAAAATCTGCCATAAACATGTAAATTGAGTTTTATTTAGGGCTCTCACTTCTAAAGAGATTGTTGGAAAAAGATCCGACTAAAAGAATTACAGCAACAGAGGCATTAAATCATGACTTCTTTTCCAAGGATGAATTGTTCAAAGATTTTACTGAGTACAGAAGAAGCCATATGTCAAGCGAAGAGTGTAATTCACCTTTAATGCTGACCAAAAACAAGGAGAGAAAGAACAAAGGACTGACTCGATAAGATAGCTGCTTAAAGTTCAAGATGAAGGAGACTGTAATGACTGGGCGTGTAGACTAATCCAGTGAAACAATCTAAGAAATTGGGAGCCCCGCTATTATAAAACAAAAAATAGTGAAGATTAATGAAAGTCGTTTTAAAAGGTTCAACCACCCGTAATGATAGCATGCTTTTATATTTTCAAATAATAAGGCTGTTGTTATTTGAAAATAATAAAATGAGTATATTTATTTTGGTCATATACAACTTAATAGGAGAGAGAACATTGGATAAACTATTAGTCAAGTTCAGGGTCAATTAAAGCTGTACTAATAGTTATTGATGATGGTTATATAATGCTTTTGACTTTCGAAAAGGATAAAAAGGAAAGTAACATTGCTTAACATATCTCCATGCTCACCAAAAATTAAAGAGTATGATCAGAGACCTCTACTCTACTAATAACATTACTTTCTGAAAGATAAAAATAAAAAACTAGAAGATTTAGTTACCCAATAAATACTATTTTTTCAATGCTGTTCAAAGCCTATGAGTGCAAAAAGATAAACGATGAAGAAAGTTTATCCTCATGATATCTCACATCTTTTTTCATGTTTATTTTCAGCAAATAAATTACAACTTAATTGCAAGTCTTTACAATAATGAGCAACTTAGCAATAGAAGGACAGGGAATAAAGATGAATGAATAAGTAAAAATGAATAATTAATGATATTTTCTTTTGTTTATATTAATGCCCAACAGGGCTAGCCGCACAGAGGGTTGGTGCAAGCCTATGGCGACTGCAGCACTATCAAGTCCAGAGGACAAGACAGTGCCACCCGTAAAAAATTTGTGTGAACGGTCAGGCCCCCAGCGGGAGCCGTAACTGCATTCACGCAGTTAAGAACAGATACTACACTTGATCTTAGCCAAAAGGCCGAGAAGGTATGTTCGTCTTCCTTTGGCCGACGTATTAGTAGTTTTTTGTCACCCTCACCCTTATGGTCTTTTTATTTTTATAAGAGATTGATATTAATATTCATAAACGCGGCGGACTCATTCCCAAGAATATTCCATCTTAAAAGTAAAATGGAGTTTGCCCTTCAATAAAGTCAATTGAGAACAACATACATATGGTGCGACGAGCGTTTAATCAATAAGTTGACACCTTATTGATATACATATCAAATAATCGCTGTGCCTTAGATGCTATCAAGGCTGCATTAAACCACTAAACTATGATAGTATTTATTTTGAAGAACATTTATCTGAAGCTATTATTCAGAAAATGTACAGTAAAGAAGACGGATATATATATGGTGTATGCTAAACTCATGTTAGAATTGATTGATCAAGGGAAGATTTATATTCTACTGTTTAAATAAGAATGCCCTAAAGGACCACTATCAGTCAGAAAAGAGCCTGATTTCTGTCTTTTGCAAATTCTTAGCATTGATTATTATTGTAAATCTTCACAAATTGTAAATACATCAATAATTGATAAACGCATATAAATTGATCTCTTAAAGGGCTTGACAATATCTATAAAATTAATTCGATATGAATTTTAATATATAGTTCATGTACAAATGAAAGAAAAGCAAAATGACTCGAAAATTAGTTTTATTTAATGAATGCAATACTCTTATATGAATCTATTGGTATAGTAAATATCGAAGAAGCTGACATTTTCCAAATTAAATGTCTTACAAAGTTTGTTTGATTGTAATGTTTATGAATTACGAGGTGGATAGATGACATTAGGCTTTGGTCTGTTAAATTTGAAAGGGTTACCTTCCATGATTTTAGTTTAAGATTTAATAATCTAACAAATCAAGTCATGATAATTTCAATGCATGGCCCATTATTAAATAAAAGCGAGTTCCAATCCCAAATTTAGCTATAGACTTCTAGAATAAATTGACAATTTGCGCTGTTAATTCAAAAATATGCTTAATTCAAATTCATAATCGATTAGTTCAATAATGGACAGATCCCCATCGCCAGTCCCTCGCTATACCACCAAGTCTCTCCTACTACCACCCCCCAACCAACATGATCTCAAACAGTTCGAAGTCATATGCAGAATACGCCCTCTTCAATCAAGCGAAACACCCTCTGGTACTCTATTAGGTTATATACAGACATCACCATCAGCCCAGACTCCAAGACAATTATCATCCAATCTCTAGCTAAAAACTGCTCTAAAGAGTTCAATTTTCATAAGATTTACAAAGAAGATACAAGTCAACCTAATTTTACTCGTTAGATGTCCGAAGAGATTTTTTATAATTGCCGACTCAACGGTATAACTCTCATAATAAAGGTAAGGGCAGTCTCGTTCTCAGCTACGGAGTTACTAACTCTGGAAAGACATACACCATCTTAGGAACTTAATAAGAACCTGGATTACTCCCAGTCTTAGTGTAGAAGATAGAGAATGAATTTCCAGAAGAACAAATCAATATAACCGCCATTTAGGCTTATAATGATGAATTTTATTCACTGAAGGACAAACAAAGGCTTTTTCCAAAATAGGCTTGGGGCACTTACTAGTTTGAGGACTACTAGCCTGAAAAGATAACCAAAATTTCAACCAAGGCCATGATGAAGCAATATATGGTAAATAGAAATCAGACTGACACTAATTCAAATAAAAAGAGTTCACGTTCACATGCTATATTTAAAATAGAGTGTGATTAACTTTCAATAGCTATTGTCGACCTGGCTGGAAGTTAGAGAATAAGCAAAGCCAATTCTAACATTCAAGAGACAACCTCAATTAACAGTAGTCTACTAGTTCTCGGGAAGTGCATCCACGCCTTTAGAGACAACGCAATGATCCCTTTTCGTTAATGCAAGTTAACAAGGGCTCTAACTGAATACTTCACTCCCCGCTTTAAAATTTACATGATTGCCCATATTAATCGATCTGGATAGATGTTTCACGAAAATCTGAAGGTACTAGAATATGCTGCTGTCAGTTCAATGGTCAAACCGATGAATCCTCTAACCAATAGGTCCATTCTGAAAAGTGTATGCAAAAAAAAGAGTCTAGCTAAGAGTGCAATAAAATCCAAAATCGCAACTGATTCAGATGATGAAAAGTTTGAAGTTAAAAGCTGCAAAAGCTGCGTCCCAAATAAAAAAAAGAACTTAAAGAAATAGTAGATATAAATTTCTCCTGAAGTGAAGTAGCTCTAGTAGGTAATGTAAAAATAAGACAAAAAAAGAAGGAGAACATTGATGGAAAAATATGTGAATCAAATGATTGGGAGGATGAAATAATTTGACTATTACCTTGATCATTAATTTGAGAGAGAGGATGCATCTGATAGAAAATTCATTAGTGAATTACAATCATGCGTTTATGAAAGTCCATCCACCATGGCTAATGTTGGATATGAAATCAAGAAGGCAGAAGCTAGAATTTAATTGAGAAAAGAGATTTTAATGGAATTGGAATAAGAGAAAAAAGAGTTAATGCATGATGCATAGACGAACATGGGTCCCTCAATGAAGAAATGCCTTGAAGAATCAATCAGAAAGGATATTTAAAGATAGATGCAAATGAATCTTGCTCATTAACATGAGGAAAATTAGAAAAAAGACCAAATTGAGAAACTACAAATAAAGATATCGTAGGAAGATGAATAAAATTAAACTAGCAACAATGCTAAACCTGAGGATCAAGTTTAGTTTGAAGAAGACAGTCTTACAACTCCGAAAAAGATAGAATTTCCTAATGAACAAAGTCAATCATTCCTCAAAAGAGCAATGAATAATCCTAATATTATCATAGAATCGGGATTTAAAGCTATTAAAAGCGCCGGAGAGGCTTTCAATACAATGATTGAGTCTTTCAGCAAAATAGTGCACTAAAATAAAGGAAGTGATAGAGATATGAGACGAGTTGTACAGATAATGCAAAAGTTAACCCTTTGCAAACAGGAATCACTTAACTTTAATTTTATAAAGCCACTCTAATCAACAAAAAAATAAGAGAAACAATAAGAAGGAGTCAAACCAGAGCCCCTCAAAGAATTTAACTAGAGAGGAGACGGGAGCGGAAACATAAAAGAGCAAGATTTCTTCGGAAGCAGAGAAAATTCAATATCTCAAATGCTCAAACAATTAGATTAAAAATCCGAAACCAACGACGAAGACAGCATGCCGCAATCTTTAGCTTTAAGCACAATAATTGAATCAATCCCTGAAAGGAGAGAAAGTGAATAATACTACAATAATAATTCGCCTTTCTTTAATATTCCTGACCATCAAGAAGTAAAATAGGAAAACAAGGAACTGATAAACAAAGTATCAGAAAAAGAAAATAATTAATAATTTGATCATAGTGAGGTCAAGAAGGATTTTTAGGAGATAACCTTTAAAAATGGTGAATCAAAAGAAGAACAATCTCAGCAAAGTATCCTAAGCAGTATAAGAAACAGCGACAGTAATCATTACGAACCTTTGAAAAAATCAAAAAATACAACGAAATCTCGATACAACCGAAAGCCCCTGAAACAAACAACGCAAATGGAATTTGTGGTCAATAGTAAAAAATAAATAAGCCCTCTGAAAACTAGATCTGGACGGACGGTAACCCAACCCAGCAGGTGGTGATTTTGATTATGATTACCTTAACTTAAAACAAATATATAATAGATTAATTTGGAGGATATAGATGAGCATCTTTTTCAACATAGGAAGAAATCCATCTCCTGATTTTGTAGAGATCAGCTGCGAGTTTATCACTATCACCAACCTCAAGAATCTCATCAGCCGTAAGATAGGGGTGGGGGAATCAGACATGAAAGTCAAGAATGTGATAACTAATGTCGAGTATGCTCCAAACGAGTACATCAAACGAGGTTCCAGTGTTTCCATCGACATCACTGTCAAGAATTAAGTCGATGAACCCCTTCGTTTTCATTAAATTATTAGCAACGAGAGATTACAATCCATGCTTACAGATTGTCGCTTTTACGTAGTAAAGAGCTCCAACGAGGACAACATCCAAAAGGCGAGGGATTGTTCCGTGTGGGCCACCACCTTCCCCAACCAAGTAGCCCGTTCGGCATTCAGGACAAATTCAAGACTGCTTTTCAATGCTTTAAGAATGTATTCATACTGTTCGGGACAAACCGTTCGTATGAAATGAAAGGATTGGCCAGAATGGAGAGTGAACCCGATAAAATTCCAGATAAGTCTATTTGGAGTGGAGTCAGTAATATACGACTCGGCGGCAACTTTAAGCTTAGATGGATCAGGAAGAAACCTCTCAGTCTGGCCACCATCGAAAAGAAATTAGGAGTCGAGGCCAAGGATGAAATGCTGAAGGCCACAGATGGCTACGAGCCCGATTCGGAGATAGCAAAAAAAGTAGCCCTACTATTTGAGCTGCCTTCAGAGCCCTATTATAAAATGGAAGATCTAGTCTAGCCAAAGAAATCAATCAAGATGGACAAATTGCTAGGCATGAACATCATTAGCAAACCAAATGCGATGCTGAGTGCCCAGCTTGCTGCCATGATGCTTAAAAATCTGTCAGAAAGCTCAAGTATAGTTTTATCATTAGAATAGAAATCGATCAGTTAGGTGTGGTCGAGGAACCTGAACCAGAAAAACCAGAAGAAGAGTTTCCCCGCAGATAAAAACTCTCAGCCAAGAAATCAAAAAAGAGCAGTAAACGCCGGCATAAGCATCACAGCAGCAAAAAACGTCGAAGAAATCACTCTTCAGATTCGTCCTCTTCATCGCCCTCTTACGAGCGTTCACGTTCCCGTTCCTACTCTTCTTCCTCATCCTCTTCGTCATCGCCTCCTCCGAAGTATAAAGCTAAGTAAGTCGACCGTGCGACACAGAAAACCCTTTGAATTACCTTGTATATCGAAACCGAGGCACAGGTTGCCCATTATAAGCCTTATCATGAGGATCCATTTGGATCTATAATAAATCCACGTATGTAAAAGCAAGAGTCAGCCGTAACCAAATGGAAACCGGCCATACGTATTACCATCCTTCTCCTCATCTGTTCCGTTGCCACACTGGTACGTGTGTTCAGCGTTATTCGTTATGAGTCCATCATCCATTAATTCGATCCATGGTTCAACTTCAGGGCCACCAAGTTTTTAGTGAACCACGACTTTAGAGAATTCTGGAATTTCTTTGATTCGGAGAGCTGGTATCCCCTTGGCAGAAATGTTGGAGCAACCGTATATCCTGGCCTCATGGTAAATATCTTTTGACACAGTCAACGAGCGGCTTTATCTACATCGTATTGCACAAATTAGCAATCCCCATTGACATTCGCAACATCTGCGTGTTTATAGCCCCCATCTTCGCTTCCTTCACCGCAATCGCAGCCTACCTGCTCACTACTTAAGTAACAAAAAAGCACGGGGCTGGATTATTAGCAGCTTTGTTCATAGGGTTGGCACCAAGTTATATGTCAAGATCAGTTGCTGGTTCCTACGATAACTAAGGTGTTTCAATTTTTGCCTTAGTGTTCTCCTTCTATGTATTTCTGAAAGCTTGCAACACTGGTTCCATTCTGTGGTCAGTTGGTTCATCACTTGCCTATTTTTACATGGTGGCATCTTGGGGTGGATATTCTTTCATCATCAACATTATCCCAATCTTCGTATTATTTAACCTTATCACTCATAAAGCTTAAGAAGAAGAGGCTTTCAACAAAATTATAACTGCCTACAACATCTTCTATATCCTAGGCACTCTTCTTGCCATGCAGATTCCTTTCGTCCAATTTTTGGCCTTGACTTCATCCTAACACATGGCTTCACATGGAGTTTTTATCATTGTTCAATTCTATCAGTTTATTCAGTTTGCCAAAAAATATATAGGTGAGGAAACATTGAGTAAGCTGATGAGATACGCATTGATAGGATTATCCATCTCTTTGGGAGCTGGATTTATCCTCCTCTTATTGTTAGGACAAACTAAGTGGTCAGGTCGTTCGATGACATTGCTAGACCCCACCTATGCAAAAAAATATATCCCAATCGTGGCATCAGTGTCAGAACATCAGGCAACAACTTGGGGTTCCTACTTTTTCGATATTCACTTCGCAATCTTTTTCGCTCCAGTTGGTCTCTATTATATCTACAATAACAGACAGAACAACATCGTGTTTATCGGAATATATGCAGTCCTATCCGTCTATTTCGCCTCGGTAATGATTCGATTACTGTTGGTCTTTGCTCCTGCTGCTTGTATTTGCGCTGCTATAGGCATAAGCTGGCTCTATTAAAAGTGTATAGAGTCGTTCAAATCGTAGATTGGTACGCTAAAACAGTTATTACTCCAAGATAAACCTCAAGACAAACCTAAAGACAAAAAATCCAAATAACAAAAAAACAGAATTCCTTGGTACATTGCCTTTGCAGTCATTCTTTTGTTATCTTATTTCTTGAGTACTTTTGTCTATCACGGAGTGATGTCTGGTGCTGAGGCCTACTCTTCTCCATCAGTGGTTATGTCTTCAGTACACAATGGACAAAAATACATCATTGATGACTATCGTGAAGCGTATTATTGGTTGCGCATGAACACAAAATCGGATGCTATTATTATGAGTTGGTGGGACTATGGATATCAAATTACGGGTTTCTCTAATCGTACAACTTTGGTCGATAACAATACTTGGAACAATACTCACATTGCTACAGTGGGTCTTGCAATGAGTTCTCCGGAAAATGAAGCATTTTAAGTTTGTGATAAGCTTGATGTAGACTATGTGCTAGTCATATATGGAGGAATAAGTCGCTACTCTGGGGATGATATAAACAAATTTTTATGGATGGTACGAATAGGTGGAGGTGTCTATCCACACATCAAAGAAGAAGATTACGTCTCGCAATACGGCTATAGAGTTGATAGTGCCGTGCTACCCTCAATGAAGAACTCACTGATGTACCGATTGAGCTATTACCGCACATGGTAGGTGGAAACGGCTTACGGTAAACCAAAAGGTTACGATAACGTGCGTAATGTGAATCCAGGCTTTAAGAATTTCAAATTACAATACTTCACTGAAGCCTTCACTAGTGAGAGATGGATTGTGAGAATATATAAACGAAACCAGCGAGCGAATCGCGAGTCTATTGAATTAATTAAGTAGGGTGATTACAAGCGATACCTTGATCAGGAGGCTCTACCTCAGTAACTCCTCTCTCAATATGACTACAGCTCTAAAGTACGTCGTTGATTCATCTATAACCCTCAATAACAATTATTGCTATATTTGTGAAAGTAGTAATATAAATATTAAAGTTGTATACTCTGTATTTATGGAGATGAAATATCCCAGTTTTCCTAATCTTAGCCATAGTTCCTATAAAGATAAAAAAAATAAATTAATCACTCTTCCCTATCTGAAAACATATCTTCTGATACTTACTCAATTCTCCACAGCATATTCCGGATGTGGTTATTCAACATCGTTTCAAATTTAAAACGCAGGCTTTCATCTATTTGATACTTATCCACCAATCTTTTAGATACTTCATAGGCTGATTCTCCTTCAAATACCATTAATTTTTAGCTCACTCCTTAACCAATATTTACATCCACTGAAAGAAGGGGTTTTTTTATTATTAACTATTCGATGATATCTGTGACTTGTATGGAACTTTGACTCTCGTTACTGTTTAAATTTTTTAAGGATTCCTTGGATTCAGAAAATTCGCTGTTGCAAATAGTGTCTTCGCTTTTATGTTTTTCCAAAGCTTATTCGCTATAAGTAGCTTCCTCATTCTTTGCTGCAGTTTTATAATCTGCAGATTTTAATCTAATTGCCCTTTTAAACCCGTCGTTGGGGACACTATCTTTGGGCCCTTTTTATTTGGTGAATAATCCTCTCTTGCCAAGTGTCAACACTACTTTCTTCTTCTCTTCATTTTAATTTTCCTAATCAATGATTTTGATATTGCTGGTGCGGTGCAATTGCTGGCTATTATCTTTTTAAGATCCTCCATACAGAATGCGATTTACTCTCAAAGTCAAGTAGTCCTCATAAATTTGAAGTTTCGCTTGTTCGGTTGTCACTATTTTCAAATTGCGGTTGATTGTTATCCTTTTAGTACTTGTAATCTTTTGCTTAGGATAGAGTAGATTGGTATTATAGTGGTTGATGTAGGTTAAAAATTCAAAAAGATTGTTGCTCGGTATTCCACTGTAAGTTTACCCTTCTAATTATTGCCATATTTTAAGCAAAAATTTTTCATCATCTAATTTCCTCAAATAATGAAGTTTTCTTAACACTTGAAAGGTCTCCTCAACGCTCAAAAAGCATTAAGTCTCGCGTAGGTGTTCGTGAGACTGATGATTCAGATGGCTAATTACTTAGTCATACTCTATCTTGAATTCTTCCTTTCCTTATGATTAGTATTAACTGAAATTCTTGTTAAATTCTTTCGAAATGGGTTCTTTATTCTTTCTTTATTATTGCGCATTTTTTTAGTATTTTTATGCCTTCCATTTCTCAATTTCGCTTTGGCGGTCTGCAATATTTTTGCGATCGATACTGTTGCTTTTTGAAGGATATGCTCTTTCCAAACTATTACTTTTCGTTTATAGTGAACGATTCAATTTCTACTGAGCATCATTTTTTCTCTTTTCATTGCGATTACTATTTTGTGGTGTTTTTTTTGAATTCTTGAGTGACTCAATTATGTTGGTTGGTGAGGAGGAAAAATAGTTTTGGACACGCGGATGTTTACTCTGATTGGTGTGGGATACTTTTCTGGCAATTTGATACATCTGTTCAAAACTGAGTCCCTTTTGAAGAGTTGATTTATCAGAATCAGTATCTGGTTTCTGCTTCTTATGATGACGACCGATTAATTTGTCTACTTAGATGGTTATGCGTTTTCGCATCAGTTAAATTATAAATTTAGATTGATATCTAAGTAACCCTAATATTTAACAATTTTAATTTTATAATCATCGAAGACAGGCGATGTAAGATTCAAACAAATTAACCAATTACGTCATTGAATAATTCAACCAAGGATTTATTTAAATTCATATATGTTTATGATCACATGAGCAAAGGACTCACTTAATGGATTATTTTAAATGAACTGACAAAATGTCGCATTCCAATTAATTGGAAATAACAATGTTTATTAACTACAATATTATTCCATGCATCAATTTGTCTCATCTTATTTACTGCTTGACCATTTATCTTTCAACCTTTATTTTTAGAAAATACATGATTAGATATCATCTTTGATTCTATCGGATTGTATTTCTTCTTCTATCCATATGCACCGCCCTCAACTCTTCTTATTCATAAGTTTCTTTTATCAATGAAATCATCTGCCAAGCGATATATCTATTTATTTATTTTTAGCCAATCACAATTCTAATTTTAAAATAATTGATAAATGAATCTTTAAAAACTATAATGACTCTAACTCTTTATATTAAAATGGCTAGAACAAAACAAACTGCAAGAAAGTCCACTGCCCAGAAGGTCCCTAGAAAGCAATTAGTTGCTCAAAAAATTGCCAGAAAGAGCGCCCCAGTTACCACCGGTGTCAAGAAGCCCCACCGATTCAAACCAGGAACAGTTGCCCTCAGGGAAATCAGAAAATACCAGAAATCAACTGATCTGTTGATCAGAAAGCTTCCCTTCCAAAGACTTGTTCGGGAGATAGCTCACGAGTTCAAGCAAGAGCTCAGGTTCCAAAGTTCAGCTGTGCTTGCTCTCCAAGAATCTGCTGAGGCCTACCTCGTCTCTCTATTTGAAGACACTAACTTGTGTGCCATTCATGCTAAGAGAGTAACAATCATGACCAGAGATCTCCAACTTGCCAAGAGAATTAGAGGAGATAGATTCTGATTTTATGAAAATTTTTGTTTCCAATTCATTGAGAATAAATCTAAAAAGTCTTTTCCTCTAAAGAATTATCTTGATTAATAAGAAGAATTCATTTTGTCAAAGAGTAAATTGAAAATATCAAGGCTCAAGAGTATTGTGTCTTACCAATAATAGATACTGCCTGTGTAACTTGTTCATAGACTTCTTTCCATTCCATCGCTTTATTTCGAATACTTTCGTACTCCCATACCACTTTTTTAACCCAATGCCAAGCATCTTTCACATTGCCTTCAACTCCATCGACCTTCTTCATCATATTGATTAGAGATTATCCAATTTTCTTGATCTTTTTATGTTCTACTTCCAGTTAATCATACTTTTATTTCCAGTTGATTTCTTCATCCTCTCTTTCCATTCTGTTTTTATTTTGTATTTTATGGAGTTCAAGTTCAAGATGATGTTTTTCAGACGCCAGCTATTGGAATTTTAACTACAATGTTTCAAGATGTTGAAGGACGCTGCATTGCTATTGAATAGTTCTAGACTATAGATACTTAACTTTTTATCTTTATTCCTTCAATTCCTGCTTTAGAAGTTAAATTTCAGTCTGCTGATCTGACCCAGTATAGATTTATTGATTCTTTGATTGATGTTGGTTTCTATTCATCACAACATCGTTATGAGAATAAGCAAATTTTTTATCCCTTCGGGGTGAATGGTTGGCCCTCGGAGAAAGATTTTCTTTATCGTAAGATTAAGCTTTTTATTGCTTTTTGTCTGTGTATGTTGCATAGCTTTGACTAAACTGCATATTCGTTAATTATTATAATTGATTAATAATTTAATTTTCACCCATCACATCAAAAGTAGCCTCCATGCATTTCAGTTAAATGCTGATAGCACTATTGTGGTGTATCATAAGGGATCATATCCTCGGGAGGGCATTTAAAGCACATGCATTTGCTACATCTAGTACACTGGACCTTGTTACAACCTGATATCTTTTCGACTAACACTTTACACTTAGGATTTGCGCATCTTCTTACTCCGAAATGTTGTATGTAATCCTTCAATAGTATATCCTCACTCATTTTAGCCTCTTTACAGTTACGAGCCGGATGATAAGCGCCCTAAATAATCATGAATATACCTAACATTTTGCACAGTAGACCTATCGGCACACATCGCATCTAATGTGCTAATTATTCAAGCCATTCATATTGATCGTCTTTATTCTGTTTATTTGTTAGCAGCCAGCCGTGAAACAGTAAATGAACTATTGATTATTTTTGAGATATTCGTTAGCGGCTAAATTTCTAATTTTTGACCAGTCCGAATATTAGAGAATGTTCTATAGATCAACAATACTAATTAGTTGTCTGCAATTTACATCAGGACATTTGAAAGGAAAAAGACTGCTGTCTCCCAAAGAAAATCTGAAAAACGATTGCAAACAGTCTCTGCAAAATTTATGATCACATTGTAATCGATAAGGGTCTTCAAATGTCTCCGAGCAAATTGCGCAATCATTAATGCCAACTTCTTTAATTC
>Ga0302188_10000483_pt1 | contig 33861 bp, 25 predicted proteins | sample II_Bog_E2_1_FD_198783 | JGI IMG/M metagenome (GOLD analysis project Ga0302188, IMG submission 198783) | Peat permafrost microbial communities from Stordalen Mire near Abisko, Sweden - II_Bog_E2_1 | ecosystem: Environmental > Terrestrial > Soil > Wetlands > Peat | place: Sweden: Abisko...
ATTAGCGATGAATAATTGTTTATCTTTGCCTATATTTATTTTTGTGTTTTTCAGTCACTGGATAGATAAATTGAATGTCAAACGTAGACTGAAGGTCGGCTGTAAAACGAGCATAGATGTCATTAAGAAAAGCAGTTGCCAAATTTGTGATTGATATCTTGTTAAAATCCAGCAATTTCGGCGTGAAAATAGCTATCGCCTATCCTTCCTGGCCATCTATACGACCTAACAAATATAGAATCTTTTCAGTTTGATTGGTATTTAAGATTTCCATACATTTGAATTTGGATAAATAGCTTTCCATGAATTAAAATAATAATCAATTTAGTAATAAAAATGAAGTAGTTATCAGCTCGATTGATAAAAAAAAATTATTGATTGTTAGACATGTATTGCTTGATAAATTTATTATATCTTCAATGCTGAAAATATAGTCTTAAAAAAGTAAAAATTATTATTTCACCTTTATCGAGCATAGGTAAAACAAAAGTAGATCATCTCCGTCTCATGGGCAGGTTTTTTTGGCCTCGCAATCCTTTCCAAGCAGAAAAGACTCGAATAAGAGCCACTTTTGCAAAATAAGCATCTGCGTATATTCCTCTCTGATATTTATTGGTTAGTCTCTCCTCTCTCATCAGGCTATCTTCCAGCTCTGAACCCCAACTCACCTCAAATTATGACTCCTCTTCGAAAGGTCCATAGGTTTCTCGTTTAGTGAATTTTGATTCTTCCCGATAATCTTGGTCTTACTCAATGGGGATATTCTATTTTCTGTATTTTTGAGTTTTTTCGCGATTCTTAAACATAAAACTACGAGCAGGTTCGAGATTTTCTTTCTCACGTTGCATGGCAAAGGTAGCCGTTGGCTGAGCAAGCTGAACTCTCTGCCCTTGCATCGACTAGTTTAGGGTGAATATTTATAGGCCTTTTATTTTAGGCTGGCGATCGATAGCACAAGGTCCACGAACTGATTTAGTCATTGGAATGATGGACATGGCTCCAAGAGAGACATCGTTTTGTATCGTATTGCGGTTTAAAAAATCTGGGTTTTCCTGTAAATCACTGTTTTATTGATCAGCAAGAAAAGATATTTTTTTGGAAGTGTTTTTGAGATCTGAATGTCGTGATCCATGAGACTCATTCTATTCTTCTTACTAATATTCCTTTGTTCTAACTTTGTCTAGCCTTTCAGTGGGCATGCTAATTTAATAGGCCTCTGTTTGAATTGGTCTGCTTCTAATTTCTTACTTCATAGCTACCCGCATCAAGGATTTCTAAATCCGATTAGTATGCGCCAGGATCTTCTTCATACAATTCCGTTTGCCATTGCCTTTGTTCAATATATGAAAGTAATTACGACCATTAAGATCAATTAAATTCTGAAAATCGTGCACTAAATTCAGAAATAAACCCCCTCCAAGATATTAAATGTCATTGCCTACAAAGTCTAATTATTGAATCTTGTCCTTATTTACAATGCGATAAAGTTATCTAACAGCTTCAATATGATTATATCTGATGCTTAGTTATTCAAGACAAGGAAATTGTTCGATTCCTGCAAGCGAATGTAATTAACAGTGATTTAAAGAAAGAGCGCGAATATGTTGCCTATAATAGGACTGCTGTGACAGATCGAGAGGAGTTGAGGGATGACTAAGTGATAGTTTTCCTCGTTGTTGATCAAAATAAGCCTCACCTGTTCGAATAAAGTCATCGAGCATATTGAACGATGTAATATTAATTCGTTTTTAACTGATAAATTATAATAAGAACTTCATGATAGGTGTTATTTAATAATCGCTCATAGAAAACTCCTCTTATTGAAAAGTTAAATGGTATGCTAATTCTTACACTATAAAGTTGGTATTTTTAGTATTCTCATTTAAATCTGCAATGATAAATTTATAAATCAGCAGTCTCTTTTGAATTTGCCAAACAGTTCGCCTAATATTTTTTATCGCTGTTGAGCCAAGCTTTCTAGACTGTCTCCTTCGTTAAACTATACTGTTTATGCCCGTTATGCAGCAAATCTGCTTCCTATTAGATTACTCTGTATTGCAGAAGTTTCCACTATAGGTTCACGCTGACTGAAAAAAGTTTCTGCAATGTTAATTTTTTATTTGCCTGGTGATTGGATGGTCTAACCATAACGTTTGCTATTTGGAGAGTAGGTTTTCTTGCGATTAAAGGAGGTGACTGGCTCAAATCTTAGAGCAAGAACAATATCAGTAGTTGTCAGTTTCGAGGCTACTTTGACCTAAATCGTCCTTTGGTCAAGTACATGCTTGTACAGCTATGAAATAGTAGCTGTACCCAACAGTTACTAATCACCTTGATAAAGCTCGAGAGTAAGGACATCAGTCGCTGTCACACACAGATATTTGGTGTGAAACTGCTTTAATTAATCGTAGAAGAGGTCATTAAGAACAAGATTCAATTTTAATGAAGAAGAACTCTCGCCTTCGCAACGAACTGATTCCAAGAAGACTTTAGCAGGAAGCATAACGGTATATAATTGATAACAAAACAGTAATCCTATTTAATAAGGAATGTAAATTCTCATAAAGATTGAAAATTCTGAATATAAAATTAATTGCTTAAAAGTGGTTGAGTATTTGTCTAAAATCAGTTGTAAATATGAGTTGCCTTCGTACCTACATTACTCATTTAAATCCCAAATAAAGTTATTTATAACAACTCTTATTCTATTTATTCCCAATCATTTGTCGGATGGAACCAGACCTTCACTATATGAAACATTCACTCAACACCTCCGCATTCAGAAATACCTGTCGGTTTTCAAAAGCCTCCAGATTTAAGTCCAACTAAAAAACGTACCTTACCATTAATCTAGTCCGACTGATTATAACTACAACATTCGATCGAAACCAAATTCTCGATCTTGCAGTTTTGGGATTGGAAATAGACTAGTTATGGTTAATTCTATGGCTGCTCCCGCTCCAAATCGCTATAATGTTGTCTGTTTTCCCAATGATAAAAGGGCAACCAGCTTAGGAGAAAGCAGGAGTAATGCTGTTTTTCGATCTATCAACAAATAGGTGTAAAAAAAAGCTGAACTTCCATCTCCTAATGCTTATAGTACAATGTAAAGATAGCCCAAAAACGGATTCTCATTAAGAATGAGACTGCCTGGTTAGATTGAGATATCCGTAAAAAAACGAGTGCCAGGGCCTGGCCAATATCAACCGGTCTAAATGTGCACATCAGGGCGATATGTGTCTTCTAAAATTCGTAATACTAGGTGCATCAGTTTTGGTTTGCCAAAGAGAGAGAATTTTAAAAGAAGCAGTGGCCTTGGTCCCGGCTCATGTATATATCTCTTGAAATAGATGATATCTTTAATGCAGACAGTTCTTTTAGTAAAACTAGAATTTTGAATATGAAGCGAAACAGATCAAAAAATTTCGGTAGCGGTCGCAGGAGCACTTTATAGGACAGAAGTAAAAGTTTTGTGCCTGGTCCTGGTAATTATTAATCTTTTTCTTTGTTCGGAGATCAGTGATTCATTTTTACAATATCTTGTCTTTAATTTTGGCCAGTTGATTAATGAGGTGGCTAATCGATGTTTATTTTGAAAAACGATTGAATTTTGGAAAGAGCATAGAGTATGCAAAACTGATATTTATAGGGAATTATTAAATATTTAAGACTATTTTACATTCTTAAGAACATATCTTTCTTTTTTGTATATAATTATTCCTATCATATGTAAAAGACTTTCAGCTCAGAAAGGTGTACCTCCTTTGTTGAAACTGAGTTTACCAAATCTGCACTTCCATCACTCATTGATTTTATTGCCATTGATAACATGAGTAAAGCCTTCTACAGTGAACATGATTGGAAATCAACTGGATGGGACAAATTAGAAAAAGCCGCAAATCATGTCGCTTCCTGGATTAAGGGATCAGGAATTAAAGGGCTCACTCTTTAAATTGTATCTGATATGGCTGCCAATTTGACTCCTCTTATTTTTGTAGAAATTAAGGGATAGATCGATGAGACTTTTCTATTTTATGGCCACTATGATAAGCAACCACCTTTTGTTGGATGGACTGAAGGACTCGGAGCCTACACCCCTGTGCTGCATCCAAACAAATAAAATCCTTAAAAACTATATGGTCGAGGTGGAGCTGATGATGGATACTCTTCCTATGGATCAATTTTAGCAATTAAGGCTCTTCAGGATCAAGGTCTTCCTATTCCAAGTTTCTTTTTTATTATTTAGGATGTGTCCTTTTAATTGAGGGAGATGAGGAAACTTCATCTGGTGATGTTGAAAAGCATGTTGAAAAACTGAAGGATCGAATTGGGCAGCCTAAACTTATCTTTTGCCTTGATAGTGGAGCTTTAGATTATGAAAGAATGTGGATAACTTCTTCCTTGAGAGGAATGGCAAGAGTCACAGTTAGAGTTGATACTATTCCTGAGGGTGTTCACAGTGGAACTTTTTCAGGATTAATTCCTTCTTCTTTCAGAATTTTAAGATCTCTCATTGAAAGATTGGAAGATCAAGAAACTGGATATGTGGATAAGGCTTTAGAAGTTGATGTTCCACCAAACAGATACAAAGAGCTCTATGATTTAGCTGCTGCAAAAGGAGTTGAAGCCATTAGACCCTTTTAAGTTATTGGTTAACTCCAAAGACCAGTAGAAAATGTCCTGTAATCTTTATTGCTAAATTCATGGAAACCTCAGTTAGCTGTTATTGGCATGGGTGGACTCCCTGAGCCTCAAAAAGCTGGAAATGTTTTACTTCCTTATGCTGAGGCTTGCATATCAGTCCGAATTCCTCCAACTAAAAACAAGGAGGAAGCTAAAAAGTATGTGGTAAAGCGATTAACGGAAAATCCTCCCTACAAAGCTAAAGTGACTGTGATTAATCCTATTTCAGCTGAGGGTTTTAATAATCCTTAATATCCTCCCTTGTTAGAGAATGTTTTAGATGAGGCAAGTCAAGCTTACTATGGAAAAGGGAAACTGGCCTTTGGTGAAGGAGCCTCTATTCCTTTTATGGGATTTTTACGTGATATTTGGCCAAAGGCTCAATTTGTTATCACAGGAGTACTTGGTCCTGCATCCAATGCTCATGGCCCCAACGAGTTTCTCCATATTCCTTACGTTAAGAAACTTATCTGTTGCATGGCTCACGTCTTAGCCAAAACCGCCGGAAGACTACCTTGATTCGTAATCCAATAAATTTAGACAAATATTTTAATACTACATAATCTTTTTATTGATTATAATTTTAGTAGGCTTTTAAAATTACTCAATTAAAAATAGAAATAGAAGATAGAGTCTGATATTTCCAACAAATATTATTATCACAGGGGTAAACAATCCTCAAATCAAACCCAATAATATCAATTTAACCTTCTGACAAGAATATTTTATAATTAATATTATTGATCAGGCTCATCTTTATTATTGATGAAAAATTCACAAATATCAGCTTTTATCAATGCTGTAATGATATTCTGTTGTATGCTTGATAAGTTTATATCAACTCTTTGACTTTCCATAAATACTTCCCGTCAAATCTATATTCGGCCCCTTCATGTTGAATAAATATTGAAAATGTTGTAATTTTATACTTCAATTTTGTTAATTCAATTGAGAGTTAGTTTTTTCGGTTCTTAGTCCTGATCACTGTGAGGTTTTAATAACTAATGCCCAAGAGATATTATTTTTCCACCCTATAATCAGTGACAGGAAAATATTGAGTTATCCATTACTTGCTTTGTTTCAAAATTTAGAATATCTTCATGAAGATAATATATAAGCAATTTTACTGATTACTCAGTGTAGCCAGTTCGTAGTAGTTTTTTAAGATTTCATCTATCACCATTTTCTTAAATTTAACGTCCTCCAGATAGTGCCAATTTTTTTAAGGCAGTAAATTTTTAATTGGGTCAATAGAAATTTGATCCATCATCCGCTTGATGGCATCTAGTTGATGAATAATCATGTAAAAAGAACAAATCGATATAAGTTAACTGTTTGTAAGCTATAGTTCCGAGTATTTTATTCTGCCGAACTGCTAATTGATGAGGAAATAGGAGCGCTGTGGACTAGCCTTACACCAAGAAATCTATAGTTCTGGTTCAAAATAAAGATATTTTTTAAGAAATAGTTTAACTTTATGATTTTTGGCAAGATAGTTGCTCCATTTTTTGATGAGAACAAAATATTCTTCCTCTTTCTTTAATTCAACTTTTTCCAATTCAACTTCCCATTTGCGAGCGAACTCCATTATTTTTTAATCATTACCAATATGAATCATATTCTCTTCGGCATAGATAAACAACCCCCAGTCATAAACATTTATTCCATTATTTTCACCAAATTTATATATAATGTCCCTGACACACCTATCTTCTTTTAAAGTGACTTATATAGTCACCTAATTAGCTGTAAGTAACTGGATTTTTAGTGTAATTATTTCCGGCAAAGGTTTATTTCTGTTTTAGAGAAAACCGCAATTAAAATCACCCACCTAAGCCTTTAATCTTAACATTTTTTGATCAAAATTTAAAGTATTTTATTTAGCGATATATTGTATTTAGTCTATAATCCTGATCGCATAGATAGAGCAAATTGGTTTATTGATGACAACTTCATTAAATTTTTAAGAGTAATAACTTTTTTTCCATTCCTATCTTTAATGCCGCTAATCTCCTTCTGAAAATCTTTATTGAGTTATTTTTGGATTTTTGATCTATCTCAGTAGAAGTTAATAATATTAGATGGTTTGTCCTTTTTTCAGTTGCATGCACTTTTCACAATTGCAGTTAAACTGTTCCGTGGCTGCATATTCATAAAAAGCATCATGGAACCCAATTTATTTGGAAATATATTTCCATTATCTATAGAATTGTTAACTGCGGTAAATAAAATTAAAAAATTATTCAACCAAAAAAGAGTGATACTCAATAATTTTTGATTTAATTTTGTTGGCTTCAAAAACACTAAAGTGCTCAGGTTTCAATTCGATTTTAGGAAAAATGGCTTCTTTATATTGACTCATCAGATAGACCTGAATCTTTAAAATCTCATTCATCGAAAGAAGGATTAATTGAGAAATGTTTGAAGGAGGAACTATTTGAAAGCGAATTGAAAACAGTGGCTCATTCTTTGGCTTCACTGTTCCTTATACAATAATCTTCATCTTTGGATTATAGAGAACATTGCTTGAATTATCTTAATACCAGCTTGACATTTTTAATTTTGCTTGGCCTTTTTTTTTACATTCACGATGATTAAATCTTGTCCATTTTTATTGCTATTTTTTTCTCAACTGCTATAATATACTCTCTATTTACTGATAAAAGTTGGAAGCGTCAGCCTATGAATGAAATGCAAGATGAACAGACTCGTGTGTTCCACATACAAAGACGATATTTTTATAATGTTTTAAGTTTGTCTTTTTAACAGCATAGCTTGTTTGATTTAAATTGAGTCTTTTGTAAATTTTATCCATATTTTCATTCTCATCTTTTTTCACTAAAAGTAGCATGTCGTTAAAAGCATAAATATGACATTTAAAATCAATACAAGTGCAGATAAACTCCTTGAAAAACTCCCTCCCCATTCTATCAGAAATGATGCCTCCATATTTGGTTTATAGTTTAATCATAGTTTCTGCTCTTATTTGCTTATCCATAGATTTATTATTCAGTTCATTTACATCTTCATACTTTTCAATGGTCCGCCCAACCCTGGCATAATCATTATGACAGTGTGGAAGTGCTTTATAATATTATCTTAAAAGAAGTTGATACTTTGGAGGGCGTTGAACTGGTTTTATGGTGTACGACTCTAAGTCTAAACTTAATTTGCTGAATATTTTTTAAGATTCAGGGTTCTCCTTGATCACCTTCAAAATCTATAAAGCTTTCATGAAATTGTTACAGTATTAGCGATAGATCATGAAGAATTTATGAAAGTACATGAGTTTGTCTCCAATCATAGTCGTATGAGGATTCCATGTGGTAATAAAATTATCAATGCACTGATACAAGCTATGACTGAGATCAATCATTGCTTTGATGTTTGTGAATATGATTTTGCCTTACTCCTCTGTGATAAGTTTGGCTTCCAATAAAGGTTCTTGGATATCTTTTTCTATAGTTTTTAAATCTTCAATATAAGTTTGCTCAGTCTTCAACCACTCATGTAGGATCAGTTATCGTTGCTTAGATTTTTGTAGTTATTTTCTCCATTTTTTTAAGCATTGTCCATTTGAGAGTATGATTTGAAGTTTCTTGATGGTATTATTTTCCTCCATAGACCAAGATTAATTTTGATTGGGATTCATTGAGGATAAAGTGTTTAATCAATATAAAATAAAAATCACTTAAAGAGAAAGATAACAATTAGATACATATTCAATCATTTCATTAATTCGATCGATAAAAAGTATAAAAAGATATATTAAATTAGGAACATTCATCATTTGCTGTCAGAATTAGTTTTATTCAGAAACAATATCAAATTCATAAAATATAATTAGATTTTATTTTACTATTAAGAGCAGTCAGAACTTACATGAAGGATATTGAATTCATTTATATCTTTATGAACTTGTTGCATTTGCGCTTGAGTTTGTTTAATGTATTTAAAAAAACAAATTGTGGGGCCTTAAGACTCTCATATATCCTGATGATTAATGAAAAGCATTTGACGTTATGTTTTTTCTTTCTTTGATAAGCAAAAGTTAAAAAAGTAAATATTGAATATATATCTCATATCTTGAGATTATAATATTTAAGTTAATAAATGACAAAATTTTATTGAGTCATTACATAGGAATTGTTTCTTTATCATGCTCATTTTAAGAAAGAAGACTTTCAACGATTCTCTTTCTCTTTATATATTTTATTATTAATATGCCTGACACAATAAGCGAAATTCCTCCTCCAATCGATAAACCGATTATCAGTCCATTTGAGCTCGAAGGTTCGTTTGATTCTATCTTTTAGCATTGCTTGGCGTCATTCAGCTGCCAACCCTCATTACATACTTAGCACTCTGTGTAATTTGAACACTATTTGCAATTGTCGATGCAGTAACTTTGACAGTGATGGTTGACATTAACATAATAATTTGCTTCACAAGTTAAACAGACATCGCCACTCGAGCACTAATTGCAATGGCTGATGACATTCAAACATACTTAGCATTTGTAGGAATCATTTAAAAAATAGGAAATATTTTTGCATTTAAGACACTTTGAGCCACTTGAGCATTCTTCACAATTCTGAATTGCTTTCTAACATTTTTAGCAGTAATATTAATGTAAAAAATAACTTTGATTTTGGCATTTTGTGCAAACACCTAAGCTTTCACATTCTTGGCAATATCGCATGGAGGGTGAACAAGGAACGCATTCCATTTGGTTATTTAAAAAATATTCTTTAGAAATGCATTGATTACAAAATCCTTTTTCCGTGCAACGCGCACAAGCTGCATCAAACAAGAGGCAGAGATGACAAAATCCAAAATATAGAAAATATCTATCGTCCAAACATTTGGTACAGGCATAAGTATCAACTTTGATTTATTGTTAGCATAAAAAGCATCCTTCATTGTAGTGGTCGCAAGGCGTGCACACTGAGATATTTGATTGAACCTCAGGGTAATATTATTTATTGCTGCACTAGGTACAATAATTAAGAGAAGAGCACTTGCCACATTGAGGATCAAAACTTTAGCAGAATTCGCATACCCCATCTGTTGTCAAATATTTATCAAAAAAGCATTTCGTACAATGAATAGATGAGGTGCAATTTAGGCAATTGGGAATAGTATTGAAACATTATATACACTTTCCTTCTTACAAATAAAAAGAACTGACGCAGCTAATACATTTGCTGGCAGTACATTAACTGCATTAGTAAAACTGTTTAGAGCATCGTATACACGTATTATTTAGTAGGAAATGAGTACTAATACAAGAATTACAAACTGAATGACTACAGTCAGCACAGTTAGAAATTTAGCAAGGAGAGCAGGATTTGTTGTCGTTTAAATAAAAGCCCTTTTCACAGAACTAACATTCAAAATATTAAGCTTAAAATGAACATACTGCACATCCTGTTTGAGTTTAATTACAAAATTTGCAGTGACCATCGTTTTTGTAGGTATTTTACACGCATTTCTGACAGGAAAGAAACGAACAAGTGATACAGAGATTAAACTTTGCCTAACAGCTATAACAATGCTGTTTTGATTCTTACAAATAAAATCCATCTGAACATTTTTGGCATTTAATTTAAGTAAGGCAATCCAAACATCCTTTCTGTATCTCAGAACATGAAAGACACTTGCCATGAGAAGGAAAGTATTGCTTATCGCATTTTGTACAATTGTCTAATGATCCCAAACAAGTTAAACAATTTTTTCCTTTGCAAGAAATACACTATCCCTGATTAAGGTAATACTCTTCGGACGAGCACTTAGTACACCTACCGTTAACATTGCATCCTTAGCAATAAGCTAAATTGGAGCATTTTAAACATTGATTTATACTTGTATCGAAGTAATAGTTTCGAAGGCATTTATTGCAAGAATTTTCATTTAAACAGATCAAGCAGTCCTCTGGACAAGCTTTACATATTTTCTAATTTTATTGCACCTAAAAGATGTAGTATTTGCTGGTGCATATTAGGCAATTAAATCTATCAGCACATTGCAGACAATTACTTGAACATGGTTTGCATAAAGTATGATCCAAGTAATATTCTTAGAAGCAAGTTAAGCATATTGTAGTGTTTTCACACTTTTTGCAGCCATCCATATTGCAATAGCTGCAAAATCCTTTGTTTAAGAAATATTCATCTTGACAGCTGAGGCAAGTGCTATTATTACTGCAGCTAAGGCATTGTTGGATTACTGTACTACATAACAGGCAATAATTTTATCCTGATTTATATGAATTATTGTCACAAAGATCGCAATGAATCTCAGATTGTAATTTTACGCAATTTTCACAATTTTAGATTATTAAGTGGCATAATTTGCATTGATTGTTTTTGAACCAATAATTTTGCTAGCAGACACAGTTATTTAGAACGGGTTTTGACACAAAATGTTGAGATAAATCACACAACAAACAGACTGTAGAATTAAAACATATCTTGCATCCAATTGTTGTGCACTTATGTACTGAGGTGTAAGTTGATAATTGACTTTGAGTATATTCAATAACGAAGTTGATGACGATAAGTATTCTAATGATATTGCGCATATATTAAGAATGATTCCTGATTGTAAATAATTTAATTATGATTTCTGAAGGCTAATAAATAAGAAATTATATGACTTTTAACTTTAATAATCAACCAATCAACATAATTAGCAACTCAATACTATCATATGCTTACTCTTTAATAATGATAAAGCCATAATTATTGATATTTATTATGATAAAGAAAGAACCACCAACCCTAGATCAAATAATTCCACGTTCATATTTAAGAGATGAATTCAAAGATATAGTTACAAAAATTAAATATTAGCATTATTTTTTAGTTTTTCGTATTGATATTTCATATATGCTTGAAGAAAAAAATATTTTCCATAGATGATCCCTGATAAAACATAGAAATATGAAATATATTTATCAAGGAATAGTTAATTTGACTTGAATTACAATTTCATATTCTTGAGTCATTTTAGAGTATTTAGTCATAAGATATTATGATGAGTTAAACTTGCTAAGTCTGACTTAGATGAGCAAGTTTTGCCATAACAATTTAACTTAGCATGCTTCTCGAGAGAGAAATCAAGACTTTCGTCAAAAATAACTATATTCCTATGGTTCTCAAACAAATTCCTCCCAACTTTGATGGATCCATCGGACAGCTCTCAATTTCAATGAGGCTTGACCTTACAAAAACTCTAAGACAAAACAATGAAATTGGAATATTCATCATTGGTAACTACCCTCGCTTCACTTAACTTGTTTAGGAGTCTATCCTCGAAGTCATGTAAGACAGTAAAATTTGCCTACCTGAATTCGGAACCAATATTAGCTATACAATCAATAATTGTCCCTTACCTCGACATAACCTTGAATCAATTGAATTTCTCTCTGCTGCTTTTGAGCAGTAAAATGGAGTGATGATATTTTTAAAGGATGTCCATATTTTACAGATAGGCCAACCATAGCTATATCTTTTTAGTTGGGTCTAAATATGGGCTAGTTTTTGTAACTGCACTGGAGAAAAGAAAATGATTAAAAAAAAGCAAACTCTCCTTGATATTGTGAAAAATAAAAATCAAAACTTGAAGGAGGTAGTTATAAAAGAAGTTCCCAGATGCAGCCATTGCGCTTCTAAGCTGACAAATATTGGAGTTCAAAATAAAATCTTTAATAATTGCCAAAAGATGAAAGTTTCTGTCAATATGAAGGGTGACAACATCAAGGAAGAGGTGTTTCAACGTGGCGAACTTTAAATATTTATTGATTAAAGTAACACATCTAAACTTAAAGAGGGGGACATCATCGATATCTGTGGATACTATTCTGTAGAACCGAGGATTATTAAAATTTTTGGAGATCAGATAATTGTGAAGAGTGAAAGCGGGCTATTTTTGGTTTGCTACTTTCCCTCCAGCACATTCACGAGCAATAACAATTTATTCTTCAGCCGACTAACAAACCTTAGCTGCTAATACATAAAATGTGATGATCCAAGAGACTAAGAAACAACATGCTACAACTACAAGAATCTTTTAAAGACAGTGAACTCGATCAAGTTTCCTTATTTAAATGAAAATAATTTCTCCACTCTTAAGCTTGTTATAATCAACTGCCTTTTTAACCAACTCCATCGCTTACCGATCCACATCATGATAATCACTGACTAAGTTTCACTTCTGGAAAAATCTGTCCGTTTGAGCGGAGTAGTTATAAAAAAATGGCCAAGCCTTTATGACAATCACTCTCTCCTTATATTCCTCAGTTCTTGCCATAACTGCATTTTGATGGTGACGAATCCAACCAAAAAAGATTTTGAATATATAAACAGTATTCTCCATCAAAAAATGCTCAACAAAGTAAATTTCACCTTTTGGATAATTACAGAACCAAACAAAGACCTGCGAAGTGAGCAGGCTATCTAAAAAATTAACGTGGTAATGGATTTATCTCTTTAAAAGAACGAGTATATCTGTAAAAATGTTTATGATGATATGATTGATTAAAAACTAGAGAGTTTTATCCACTAATGTGATAATATTGAGGTTACTATCCCAAAAGGAACTTAAAGACCAAAAACTCAACCTTTCCAACATATTGAAGAAGTGTTTGAGGGAATCGAGTGCAGTGAGGAAGAAAGAATGAAGGAACATGATTTAGCTCAGCGAATCTTGGAAAAATATTTTTTGAGAGCGAGAGAATATAAACATATTAGCCCCAATTCATTGGAGAATATTAAAGCTCTCACGGAAGGATTTAGCTATTTTCGAAGTTTTATGAGGGAAAAAGGGAAGATCAGTGAGAAAAAGCCATTTATCAACATTCTCGATGCAATTTTGGCAATTTTCATTGAGGAAGAAACAAGTCGTAACAAATATAGCTCAAGCAATACCTTATTCTCCAATTAAATCTCAAAGTTAATGCTCAATGAGGGTGACTGTGAATTATCTTTTTGGGACTATGAGGTGGACGAAAACTCCGAAATCGGTGAGGCTAAGAGATACCTAAAAAAGGAAGATATGTTCAAGCGTATCGTTGGCAAACTCATGACTCTTCTTTACAGCAATGAAATTTCATGATATGAGTTCATTATGATTCTCACCATTATTATGAAAATTATCATTATTTTTTTCTAAGTTCTTGAAGTAAATATACAAATGAAATAATTAATAATTAATTAGATATATAATTTGTTATGGTAAAATCAACTCCACTTCTCCGCAAGAGAATCGTCAAGAAAAGAACTCTTAAATTCACACGTTTCCAGTCTGATTTGTACGGAGGTCGATTGGCTGAAAGCTGGAGAAGACCCAGAGGTACCTTTCATCATAAACTTAGGCATTGATAACAGAATGAGAAGAAGATTTAGAGGCAATAAAAAAATGCCCAAAATCGGCTATGGATCAGACAATGCCACCAAATTTTTCCTCCCCAATGGACTCAAGAAATTTGTGGTTCACAACGTCAAGGATCTCGATGTTTTGCTTATGAATAATCGTACATTCTGTGCTGAAATTGCTCACAACGTTAGCTCAAGAGTAGATATTGTCTTATATTAGAAACGCGCTCTCATTGTCAAGCGAGCCCAGCAAATCAGAGTTAAGTTAACCAACTCTCGCGGAAAAGTTAGAACTGAAGAAAAGAAACAAGAAGCATGATCATCAGCAAACTTATTTAACATTAATTTCCTCGATTATTATTATCAAATATCAGTTTTTCATCATGACTTCCACAACTATCTTATAATCTCATAATTTATATTGATTTTATTTTATTCCTACTTTTTGAAAATGGACTTTAAAACTTCAATCTTACTTATCGGTGGATGATTATCATATAAATATTGAAGTTAGATTGATATATGATAATCAAAGATGAATTAAATCACAAATCAGAATATGTTCTTCATGAGTTGGATCAATCCATTTTCATCCATCAAATATTCTTACTCTAAATACGCATCCAATTAATCGCAAATCTAAATTTGTTCTTTTAGTAGCCATTAATAGAATTAGCCACTGAAGCGCATATTACTTTCTGGAGATTTTGATTTTTCAGAAGTGAATTGCATTTTCCTTAGTTTTATCTCCTTTTTCTCTGCAATTTTTATTTGCATTTGCTTCAAAATGCTCTTTAATAATCCTATCATTTCCTTGGGGAGGTGACTATCAAATCTTTATCCTCTGACTCCTCTCGCTTTTGTAAAATAGGTACAATAAAATGATAGTAGTAATTTTTTCAATGCACTTTTGATGTAAATTTATTTGTTTTTGATGTTTAATTTGATACTTAGATTACCATTGCGCTCCACTACTATTTATTTTTGACTTTACTCACGTTGAACATAGTCTTCAATTTAAGGATAAAATCCTCTGATGATGAATAGTTTTTTAAAGATGTCTTTTTCATTTTAAACACTGAAGATATTTGCTATCTTCAAGTCGAGAATTATTCCAGATTATTCTTAATTTTACTCACAACATATTCCATAGTTGATGAACAGGTTCAAATTGCTGATACTTCCATAACGAATGGTTAACTCTTAACCAACTTGGATTTATCGTGAAGACATAAGATAGAAACAGTCCTAATCTTCGTTATACCCCCACTCGCAGTTTGGGTCTTCGGAGTGATTGAGCAAGTCGATATAGGGTGATAAAAACGACATCTATTTATAGGTTTTGTATTTATGCTACTGCTGCAAGTGGACTGAAAATGTGCGAGTAGAAATAACGTTGTAGCACCAGCATATATTATCCAACCTGAAAAGCGAAGAAATTAGCCTATTAAATTCAGACCCCTTTTTTTCCCCATATTCCTTGATATAGAATTTTTTGAGTTTATTAAAGTCGATCATTTTCTTTAAGTTTTTATATAATTCTTGGATTGAGCTTCTTTTTGATGTACAACGTGATTACAATTCATGATCACCTTAAAAGAATTTCAGATTGCATTACATATAAGGCATTGAGCTATAATCTTTGGGCATTAGATCTAAGTATTGGTCCCAAATTTATTATACCAGCATTTTTTATGAAGAGTAATCTTTGTATTCCTTGCTAATCTCTTTTTGAAGCCTTTCTGACTAAATTGATTTTATCTTGAATCCACTCTCCTGCGAGTACTTTGATTTCTTTGGTGTCGATGTGATATCGTTACAACATTTTCTATATTTCTTTCTTTTCTCCAGATTCCAAGTTTTTTTTATGAAATATTTTTAAAATATATACAAAATTTTGATAGCCATTTGTGAAAGACAGTCCTCACTATCATTTATTTATTCTTCACTTTTGTGATTCATCTCTTGAAAAAGAAATCTTACAATATCACAAGTTCTCGATTTTTTTTCATCAATCAGCAGATCAATACTGACATTTATAATATTTTCTTCTTTTTTTCGAAGCTTATTACTGACGAGGCTTCGCTTGCTCCCTTAGTATTTGAAATATTAATTCAACTGAAATAAATTCTCATTATCTTTCAGATTGAGTTTTTCATACTTCCGCAGTCTTATTCTCAAGTTGTAAAGCTTGGTATTTTACATAATGCTTCGCTGATACTAATGTTTGTTATTGGTATATTATCCATTTTTACTATTATATTTCAATTCTTCCATTAATTCGTGTGTAAGAGAATAGTTCATGTCTTCAAACTTAGCATCTTAACGAACTATTTAGCTTTCTTCCTACTCAATATCTTCGCAAAGAATGTCCTCCTAAGTTTCATACGACTATGAAATCGTCTGCGGTGAGTTGAAAGTGTATTAAATTTCTTCTTGTTGACGGCTTTTCTATTCTTGGAGTTGAGATTGTAGGAATTGTAAATACAGCTGATAATCTCGTTCACTCTTGTTTTTTCGATACCTGCAATAACTTCCAGATGGTATTTTTCTACTGGATCTATTTCCTCTAATCATTTGATTTTGCAAGTCGACTCAGAATTCATATGAAACGCATAGATATACAAATGTATAAATCGTAAGGCGGACACTCGACGATATTGATTAGCAACTGTCATATTTCTTGCATTCACAGAAATTATATTCGTAGGGAAATGTTTTATTTATATTAATTCAAAATAATCTTTGTTTTTGTTATTTAAATGATTTTGGAAAAGTCAGCTGTTATTTCTTTAAGAAATAGATATATGACCAGAATAAAATGCTATTTAAAGTAAAATCATCAAACACCGATTTGAGTTTTGGTTTAAGGCGAGTATTTCTTTTTGAATTTGAGTCAAATCAAGACTCAATGATAAAAGTATACTACGAGCTCCATATTCAAACAAATTATAAGCTTTTGATTTATGATTATACTGATGATGATTAGTATAATTATAATTATATCTTGTTTTTAAAATTTATTTATAGTGATTGATAAACTATGAATTTGTTTTGATGAATGCAACAATAAACAAGCTGAAAAATATAACAAAAAACTTAATTATATAAACACAACGACAATTTTGTCAAATATCTATGAATGTACTTTTCTTGGAGGAAAAATACTCCAGCATCTCTATTATTATTTATAAGATTAGTCAAATATGCAAGAATTAATTTATTAATATTACTTGGACAAGAATAAATCAATCCATTATAAATAACTCTAAAAATTTCTCCTGAAACAAGGAATCAGAACGAGAATAATGAGCATAAATATTGACTATAAGGTAAGAGTAAACCACATTTTCATCTAACTAAAAGTTATAATGAAAGACAGCTTTATTTTGACGAACAAAAGAGCAACAAAAGTTTCTTTATTTTGGAACAAGAACTTTTAATAAATAATTAAGATCAAATGAAGCCGATTCTTAAAATATTGATTGCGAAGGTCAAATTTTTTTTTTTTAATGATGATAGATGCTTTTTTATTATTAGTTATCTTTTACTCTTCTTTGGAATTATTAATCTGACGTGGTAATAATTTGATCATAATACTTATTATTGCATAAAATGGATAAATCAGACTAAAAGTTGGAGTCACTCTTTCGCTCAACTGTAATTGTTGAGCCCAACTTTAAATGTGACGGGCAGCATGCAAAATAAAGTTAACATTATAAAATCAATTATCACATTTCTATCTTCTGAAATATATAATTTCTTAATCGAATATTTTCATATTATTATTTTGCTAGTTTGTATTTTAATGGACAAGCTCTGTCTTAGAACTGAGTGCAAAGAAGATGCTATTTTTTGTCATGATAAAAAGTGTGATCAATCTTTCAGAAAGCACAAATATTGTTCTCATATTGATTTGTCTGCGATCACCGATATGATATCAACCCAAAGATAAGTTCAAAAATAGCTGTTATTGAGAATTTTTGATATTGAAAATAAGTTGATTGAACAGCTTAATACTAAAAGAAAGGACATTATTCAAAAAATGGGAACTTTTGATCTATAATAGGTTGATTCAAATATCATTGAACAAATTTATTCCAAAAATAACTTTAAAGGTATTAAAGGAAAATAGGCAAAATAACTTTATGAGAATTTAATGAATTGCGAAAAGGAAAACAATTAAAAGATGGAAGAATTAATTGAAAAATACGAAAAATAAGCAAAGACAATAATGGTCATGATGAGTAATCTGAGAGAAAATATATTTTAAGAATTTTTACATGGCAAATAAAAGATTGACTCCAAGATTATACTTAGAAGAGAACCTGATTTTAAAGATCAGCTCACATTTATCAGTTAATCTTTCGGAAAACCAGTAAAATTTTAGCTCCTTTTTAGGGGATCTGAAAATTAATTTAGTATTGCAAAATTCCATGAAAAATGCGATAATATCGAACATACTTTTTCTATTATCCGTAATGAATTCGGAAAGACTATTGGGGGATATACTCCATTAAAATGGTCAAAGAGTGGAAACTGGACAAATGACACAACAGGGAGCTCTTTTCTTTTATCATTTGATCTCAAGCAGAAAATGAAATTGACTAATCCTCAATACGCAATTTATTGCAACGCAAGCTACGGATTAACATTTGGGGGAGGGCATGATATTTACATTGGTGATAAATGCCATTAAAATCAAAGCAGTTACACTAATTTTCCCCATTCTTATAACTATTCGTCTAAACCATACACTGCTAATCAGCAAAGTTATACTGCCTTTAGCGGGGCTACTGCCAACTACAATTTCCGAGTAACTGAGTATGAAGTGTTTAAAGTTGTCTATGAATGATTATCTAAATTGAGATTATCTAAGATGATCTTTAAAATATTTTTGATCAATATCTAAGTATAATAATTAAATCTCAGTAAATAATATATTATTAGTAATCCAATAATTTGCCGAAAGCCCTTCCATCTATTTTTTGTTTATGTGAGGATTCAGATAAATGAGTGTGATAAATCTTCTTATTGCTTATTTCAATTTAAATAAACTGATCAAATTTAAAGTAAATATTATTAAGTTGAATATGATATTTTAATTTCTTTAGAGTGATAATTATTGATATTTTAAATATTTTAATTTTATATAATTAACAATCATTTAGAAAAGCGAAACTTTTGAAGGAATTCATAGCGTGATTACTTTGCCACATCCATTGACATTTTTAAATCTTCCCTTCCTTACAAACTTACCAATTGATTTATTCCAAAACGAGGAGGTTTTTGGGGTCTCTCGATGCATTCGAATTTTGATTAAATATTCTTCAATCTAAATTTAAGAAGGTGTACCTTTATTGTTTGAAAATTTATTTTTTGTTATGGCGAGTCGAAAAGATATGAGCTCGATTTAAACTGTTGATTGGAGGAAAAAACACATTCGGTCTATCAACTTTTTTTGTTTTAGAAATTGTTACATTATTCACGCTGTATTTTTGATTTATATCTTTTATAGAGGATGGATTATCTTCAGCAAATTATTCAGTTTTGCCCTCAATTTTATTTTAAATTTATTTCAGTTACTTTTATGATAAATCCTGTTCCTCTGGCTCAGAGTCACTCTTCCCCTCAGAAATTTAATCATCTGACGCTTTATTTTAAGGTATATCATCCTGCTCATCCTATTCTTTCGTCTTTTTAATTGGAAATATTTTTGGACGATTTCTTTCCTCTAATTTCAGCATATATAGCCCTTTGCACAAAAATACTCCCATCTCCTTCCATTTTTTGGCAGTAAATGGTACCTCAACATGCTTGACCCAATCGTAGTAAAATCCATTGGATGATTCCATCGTATAAGTGAAAGGAACATTAACGACTCTGTTCAATACAGCTCTTCCAGTTGTCGTTTTCTCGCTCGTAATTCTAAAAATGCAAGAATAGAATCTAAAATATGAGGTGATATTTCCCAGCAACCTTGGTAACTCTCTACTATTTTAATAGTTTGACTGTTGGATATTGTAATCAGGTCCATACATAAATACATTTTTCTTTACTGAGTGACCATGTAAGTCAATATACAAGCAAAAGCGTTTTTTATGCTTCTCTTTTAATTATTTAGCAAATTAAAGCAGATAAAAGGTTTATGGAAAGGCATATTTCCTTGATTGATCGAAAGTTCGATTTAGGTCTTTCCCAAAAAAGCTGGTTCGATAGTTTCCCGCTGTGACACCATCTGGATTTATCATGGGTATAAAATAAATGATGTAATTCCTTCTGATTTATTTTGCTATAGTATCTTTACTCGTGAGGTATTATAAAGCTCCTTCTGCAACAAAAGAAGAGTTTGATTCTCCTGGATGGATTCGTCCGGTAATAAGGACTACTTTTTTATTATACTCCTATTCACTTTAATTTGTAATAGATAGAATTGGTATAGGAAGCCCACTCAGTGATTTCATCGAAGGTAATATTTTGGCATGAGAAAGAGTAGATAAGAACTTAACAAGTCTAGTGTAAGTATAGGGAATGCAATATGCGAACTGTACGGTATCATTAACCAAAGCAAAGTCATACTAAAACGACATCGTAAAAAATGTGCTTAATCTTCACTTAATTAGCAATATATTTACATATTTTAGAAGTTATATTCTTCCTCTTCATACAAAAAAGTATATCTAAGTCTTGATTGCTAGTATCTTACATTTTTGCCATCTTGCTGCCACTCCCTATCTTGCAATTTGGACCAAACATATGGTTTTAATCCCTAATTAATTTTACAAATACTCTTTGATAGAGAGATTTTTCTCTTCGGAAATTACAAATGTTGAATTTTATAGTTCCGATAAAATCTCCATTCTAGACTGTGAAATTATACCAATTTGTATGGCCTCGAGTATTTGTATCAACCCTCATAAATAAATCGAATTAATCGGTTGATGTTTGAACGGCAACATCCAAATTTCCACCCTAAAAATCTGAATTGAACTTTAAAAAGCAGTCCATAGCTTTTGCATTTTGAGGAAGTCCATTTCTAGCTGAAAATAGTTGATCTAATTTCTTATCTACAGGGTAAGGATTATCATAATGCCGATCTTCATGTAAGATATAAGAATTGTTTTTTCTTGGACCTTCGTATCTCAAAACATACCTAAATAGATGAGCAGTTATTTATATTTTTTCTTATTTTTATAGAGTTCCTTAACTATCTCATCCACTACACAATGATCATAATTGATTGAAAAAACGTTATTAGGATTGGTTCTACAATTTTTTTTTGGTTTCCATCCGTTCGCCATATCTGGTTCCAGAGAATAAGAGCGTTTCGGTAATTATAGAGGAGGATCTATATACCTCTTCTTCTCGTTTTCTTCCGAACCTTGCAGAATAATTTATAAATCCTTGTAAGTTTTTGAATATTTAATTTATTCCTCTTAGTCTTCGCTGTTGAATCTTTCGATCAATGTCTCACTGATCATTTTAATAAAAATAATGAAAAATTATATAACTAAATTTATTCAAGCACCTGATGACTCGATAAACCACATTGAAAAATTAATTTCATTTATAGTTTCCCCTAATTTTATATTGTTTCAAAATATTTATTTGCAATAAATAATTTAATCATTTTGTAATGTTCTATTTGCACGCCTGCATGAATTAACTCACTTCAGTGAGAGTGCTCCAAAAGCAAAGCCAATATTGTACCACCTCCACTGATACTACAACTGCAATAGCTAATTTAGTTTATTAGTACCATCGAAGAACAGAGAAACATATTCTTATCCCCAAAGTTTACCCTATGAACTACTAAGTATCTTCATTACAATTATAGAAAAGGTAGCAACGTTGATATAACTACAAAGTCTGTATAGCTAAATAGACTGAATGTTACCCATAATGATGATCTATCGTATTCTGGATCTTTTCGATGATAAATCTATTGGACAACTGCTATAGAAGAACTTAGATCGTCAAAAGAAGATCCAATGACTAAAATAAGAAAAGGATTGAAGGTGTATTTATGCAGCCAATTAATAATTGCTCCACAACAACAGTAGCATGCAGTTGTTAAGTGGGCACAACAGGATTTTTCTTCATTTTCTCTTACTGTGGCACCTTGTGGCTATATTATGGAGTTTATACTTTGATGAGTAAAATAAGGTGAAGAGGTACCCAAAAGACAGTTTGTAAGAAAGCCAATTCATATAAGTTGAGAACATTCTTCCATGTGATTTTGGTACAAGAAATTGGTTTATTGTTACATACTAAATATGCATTTTTCACAACTATCAAAGAATCTACTTTAATTATAAGTTTTACATATATTAAAGATGATATTTGACAGAAATAGCCATTGAAAAGCAAGCACTACATATTTCCACCAAGTCTTTTGTACTGTGTAATAAATATGAGACTGTTCTTTGATTATCGGATCAGATGATATGAAACATAAGTATTCAGCAAGAATAAAAATGAGAAGTAATCCATTGAGAATACTAAAAATGAGGATATCAACTATAAATTTAAACATTCTCTTTGCTGATGACTCCTATCCTTCTTTTATTTTTTACATTATTTTTTATGTAAAACCAATTGATTCTTCTAATTTTTTTGTTCCAAAAATAACACTTACTATCAGAACTACTACGACAGCAGCTATTAAAATTTGATATATTTGGCGATTTTCTATGACTTGGCTTGTAAAGACAAAATCACTATAAAGCACTAACATAGCAAAAGCTAATATTATTGTTAAATAGTAGTTTAGCCTAAGAAAAAGGCAGTAGAAAAATACAAAACAAATAAATCCTATGATAAAACTAGCTATGATTAGAGTGAAAATACTACTGAATTTACTTAAAAGAGTTTATTTGTAATTGAGCTACTCATTTAGTCCCATTGAATTTATTATTTTTTATTTGCTTTAAGACCAACAAATGTTACCTAATCTTGTATTTGGATGCTAACTATAGGAGGAAAAGATAGTTTTACTGTTAGAATCGGTAATCATGTAATCATTGAATTCATTAGGGCATTAGTTTACGCATCTGTAGTTAACGTCAGGGCCGTTAAAATCGATATAAAGGTATGGAAAATTTAGTGGAAAGTCAATATTGCATATTTTTCCTGAAGAGTCTGCTGGAAAATTGAGTATAAGCATATTTTCGATATTTTTGTTAATGAGGCAGTATCCTATGCATGATAAGATCATCATATTAGCTGCAATGAAAAGGATCCATTGGCAAGTAACATTCGATTTACTTTTATTCTGCGTTTATTTTGGTAAGGGATCATTGTCATCATTGTCTAAGGAATCCATATATATCCGTTAATATTGATTAATATAAAATATAAAATTATTTATAGGCTTTCTTTTTATACTTTCTTCATTCTTCTATTCTTATTATTCTTTTTTCGATTAAAGGCAGATACAATAATCCTGAAATTTTGTATGAATTATAATAGATATGCAAATGTTATCTTATATAAAATTTATATCAATATTCCTTGGACGATTAGTATTTGTATAATATTAGTGAAGGGACAATGGCCAAGTATGTCAACAATATCATAACTGTATTCGGTTTGGCTAATGGTATGATTGGAGGTACAATTCTTGTCCTGCCTATTCTCGGAATTACAACTGGCTACATCATTTCACCACTCTTAATTATAGTGATGGGCTTTATTTCATTATACACTGCATATTTAGTGGTTGTTCATCTTGGAAAAGAGAAAAACATCAAAGAATCCATTCTTGCTCATTTCCATCAAGACTATAGATACATGGTAGGCTATGGTATTATTATTTGGATTAACTAAATAACAGGTTTGTCTCTCTATTTTAAATTAATCTGTCTTCAAGTAGAGGGGCTAATTGGGTATTTATCTTCTTCTATTGAATTTGCAGTAACATTATTTCTTGTATTTTAAATATTAATCCTCAGAAAATATTAAATTGCAGAAGAAACTATGGCTTTTGGAATTATCAGCATTCTCACTTATTTAATATTTTTGATTTGGGCACAACTTTCAGCTCCCAAGGGAGAAAATTAAATTCCAGCATTAGGGAATCCTTATAGTTTAACTTCAGCTTTGCTGATGGCATTTAGTGTGCATGATTTTATTGTTCAAAATTTAATAAGGGATCCCAATCGGTCCGACTATATCAAAATAGTTGTACAAACATTTATCATTGGGATCGCTGCTTATATGTTTATAACATTTGGTTCATATGGTATGGATTGTATAATACAGCCATCATCAACAGAGAGCCTTTCAAACAAAATCCTTAAACAATTTAGGACTATTTTCAAAATGGACAATGGTAAGTAATTATTATTTAAACTCTTTATTTGATACATCTAATCACAGTATTTCCAATATTCCTGTTTATTTCGAAGTATATTTATATATTAATTAGACATCGCTTTTATCAAATTTTTAAAATAAAGGAAACGGCTTAGTTAAATTGGGATGAAGGCATTTATTTAATCGCATTAATTGTAATATTTTTCTTATTTTAACTTTCTGGAATGTCACTATAAAGCTTAATATCAATAAATGGAGCAATTATTGGCTTTTTCATCGTTTTAGCTATTCCAATATTCGTTCACATAAAATGTGTATTTTTTAACAAAAGTAGCGGGTTTATAATGGGAGAAGATGAGCACAATGAATAAATTTGTCTGAATTCTTGCGAATGTGAGGTCAAATATATTTCAAAATGGACATTATACTTATAGACACTATTTCTATTTTTTATCTTAATTGTCGGTATTGTGTTGGTAGTTTTGACTTTAGCTGATCTAATTAAAGCAAAACACAAATGATATATAAACAAAAACTAATAAATGTTATAATTCATCTTAATTAATCAATAATATCAATTTACTGAAAGATAATATTATTTTGTAATAAAATAGTCTTTATATGAGTGATGATGATTATTTACTGCCCTTAAACTATCTTTTCGTTAGAACTTATTTTTAATCAAGATCAATACTGGGTATTAATATCATAGCCTTACGAGGTCTGGTTCAGCTTTGAATTTGAAATTTTTATCATACATATACTTCATAAAAATAGATTCAGGGTGCGCTGTGGTGGTGAAATTATTTTCAAAACCCTCTTTGATAAATTGACTCACTTCTTTACTGTGGTGATTGTAAAATTTTACGAGATGCCGAACTTTTCCCAGTAATCCTTCAACATAAGTTTGGGAGAAGCGAGTAAGGAAATAATTATCTTATTGATTTGGATTCTAGAAATTTGTATTACTACGAAGCTTTTGCTGGCCGAGGTATCCACTCATTGACCATATTTTATAGTAATCGCTTGCATCTTACCATTCATCAGTGTTTTGATTTTAAAGCCAAACCTGTCTACGGCCAATTACGCATTTTATTGAATCCATAGCTAAAAGATACTGATTGTCGTGACCTGTCCATACATGCTGTGATATGCGATTTTCTTAAAATATTTTGGATATTTATGAGTATGGTTTCAGTAGAAGTTACAAATAAAGTTAAAGCCATTACTTAATTAGTTAGGTATCCTTTTACGCAATTATTAGATTATTTTAATAAGCAAAATGCCACTGTATCTTGGAATTTATTTTTTCATTCACCTACCAATCGAAGGGCGATCCATAGTGTGGATGAAACATCATTAACACTCGAGGAAGCGAGCCATATCTGTTAAAGATATATTAGCTTGGATAAGAACCTATATTGATTAACCAATCAAAATTTTAAAGGGCAATATATGAAGCATCCAGATAGATGCCTCCATACTTTGAGATAATTGCCAGTCGATATAAATCAGACTTTGATTGAGTAAAGGTTTGAACCTGCGCATGAGATAGGCTGTATTATATTTTTTAAAGTGTTTATTTATCTAGAAATTCATTTAGATTGGTATCATTTAGTTAGGTCACTTTAAACCCTGATTGATTTCCGAATTTCCTTAAATTTTAAACACATACCTGATTAGAGAGTCCACTATTTTTAATTCCTGAATCCCAATAGACCCAAATTAATTTTGGAAGATTGTTCCAGGGTTCTGAAGAGTTATTGACAAAAGGATGTTCCTTATTTTATTCAATGAAAGTTTAATTTTTATTTTAAAATAAAAATTTATCTAGAAACGATCCCCTTATTATTTTCTTTTCTTTATTCTATTTTGTCATTATAAGTTCAGAATTTATCATATTCTATGGATTTAAAAAAACTAGATAATTCATTGGTCCAATATTGGCCTAAAATTATTTGTAATCATATCTTGCTAGATTCTGATATATTTTTAGGGCTTGCTTTTACTACCAAAATACTTCTAACTTGAAAGGGCCATAGTTACGGTTAATCAGAAAAAGTCCATAATAGTCAATAGCGAATTTTCGGTAGTTTTGATCTCTATTTATAGTATTTAACTCCTTCTGTTTAGATTGAATGATTTTTTTAGAAGCAATTGTTACAAATTCACTATAAACGACCTTTTCATTAAGTCCTTTCATGTCATACTATTTGCTATTAAAATATTCTTTTACAATATTTGGTTTTTCTAATATTCGGTAAAGTTACTCAACTAAGTCTGAGATATATAAACTATTCTTTTTAGCAGCAATAAAGAATATTTATAAATTCGGCAGCATAACTATCTAGTTTTCAATATATGAAATTGGCTTTTTTATTCTTTTTAATTGCTAATGTGATCGTTATGAGCTTAAAGATGGTGAATAAAAACCTACAACTTGCGGTTGAGCATTATCATGGCCTCGATTCACATAAACATTATTTTCGATATTTTTAATCCAAGAAAAATCCTCAGTTATTGTTAGGGGTTTGGTGACAATAATTCCTCCATTTTACTTTAATATAGTAAATAGAATCATTTTTCTTATTACTTAATTTAGGGAATGCGTAAGATATGATCTTTATTTAGTATTTTATGATCGTTTTTTAAGCATATTTATAACATTTTGTAGTTTCCTATTTGCCTAAGGGTTTAGATGCAAATGATAATTGGTCTCATTAAGTACATAGACACTGAAATTACTTATTTTTGCATAATATTGATTATTAGCGAATTGCAATTAGTTTAGATAATTGGATAATTCTTATTTTTTTGGGAATAGAAAAAACTTTTCCTGTATTAGAAATGGGGCTTAGATCGTAGTATTTTCTTTGATGTTTGTGGTGTTTGTTTTTGATTCAGATAAATTATTTGCTTATGAAATAATGGGGTCAATAACAGTCAAGGACACATTTTCAAGTGGTTTATTTTTCAATTATTTACTTTTTTCTTAGTTTATAGATATATTTACAGCTACATCTTTTATTAATTATTTTGTTTTTTGTTAGTTTAAAGATACATTTTCAACCAAGTGAGTTCTCAATAATTTACCTTTTTGTTAACTTAAAGATACTTTTGCCACACTGGCATTTTTTAATTACTCGAAATTTTGTTAAACTGGTGAGTTTAATTAATTAGCATTTATAAAAAACTTTGTAGTCAGGAATACAAGGCAAATAATTATGAGGAGGATGATGCATTTACTTCCGAATTTTTATCTGAATGACTTCTGATTATTAATTTTGGCTTGTCCCTTAATTGTAGAGAGATTTATAAGTACAGATTTCTCGTCATTAGTTTATAATTGTTATTCATTAGACTTGTCATCAGTTCTTTATACTTTATTTGATAGTTCAGAGATCTTCTCTTCTTCTATTTCTCCTTTACTGAGTTTTAGCGAGATCCCTTATTATTAATTCTTGAATTATAATTAATCTGGCTCTCTGGCTTACTTTTTCATAATTCTCTAAAATTTAATTTATATATTTCAAAAGAGGTTATTAATTCTTAATATTCGTTAACAGTTGAAAGGAATTTCTCGTCTGTAGAGATATTTGATTATCTTAACATAAGTTAACTTATAATTGAGGAAACAGTAATTTTACAATTTCATGTAATTCTGGATTTCATGTTTTTTAAATTTTTAGTTTAAAAACTTGGTATTTTGTTGTATACATATCTTTGCATTCTAACAGATATTTTATTGTTAAGATTTAAATTATATTGATTATTCTTAGATTAATTATTAATTACCAAATTAGCAATTTATATTTCGGTTCATTTTGAGAAAAGAACAAAAACCAGTCAATATTTTTTTTTAAATAAAAAATTGTATAATGATGAGTTGATCATCACTTTAAATACGAAATTTTATTGGGGGAGATTTTATAAAGTTAGGAAATATATCCTTTTTAAATCTTAAATCGAATTTATTGATATCACAAATCATTTAATAAAATAATTAAGCTTAAAATAATCGTTTATCCTTTTAGTCCAAAAAGTATTATATTATCATTATCAGATGTCTTTTAATGTACTAAAAACTATTTAAGGATCATAAAAATGATAATTTCAAGATTTGATAATCGAATTCGATGAGTTAAGGAGCATAAAAAGGAGAATAATTAAATCAATTGAATTAATTAAAAAAAGTTTAGAAACAAACTCAGAATATTATTTGATGATTATCAGCTCCTTCTGAGTTTAATAATGATAGGGCGAACCTTATGGTTTAGATTCTTTAATGAAATGTTATAAATAATAAATTTAAATGGCCTATTTTTCATTTCCTTAAACCTTTGCTAATGCGCTGGCTCAAGTTGGCCAAACACCTTTTTAGTAACTTAAACCTCTTAGACCAACAGGAGAATCCATTAAAAATTCTTAATCCTAAAGTTTTGAACCTTAATATCATCAAATAAAAAAACTTGGTCTAAAGATAAATAAAAGTAAACTAAGCACTGGAGCCTGGAGTTCTTATGAAAATCGGGTTTATTTGCGCTTTATGATGGACAACGCGACACACTTTCAGACTGAACAGGAAAGGAGAAGAAACAAAGTGTTCTATCGCTTATCAAAGATTCTAAAGAGAAGAACTCCTGATCAATGCAGAAGTCATCATCAAAAATTGCAACTTAAATTTAAAGATGATCTGAAAGCGATTATGTCTGAAGTTCAGAAAAAAATTCAAAAATGTATGGCTGAAGAATATGTAAATCAGCAGCATAATCTTTTTCAGTTTAAGTTTCCAATGACTGAGTATGATCAAAGGCCAAGCATAGAGTCAGATCGAGAAGAAGAGCTAATTAACGGCTAATGGTATGATATACGAATCAAACGATCAACCTGGATCGTGAAGATTGATTCATCAAAAGTTAAGTCTTGGTGAAAATATTCTGGAGAGCACAGTTGGAAGGAGAATATGATTTGTGCTCACAGTTAATTTGCTTTTTAAATTCCCTAAAGAATAATATACATTAATATTTTCCTAAAACTTAACTCGGATAACAGACCCAGGACATTGGAGATCTCTTGTAAATTTATTCCTAGACTTTTGAATAGTCAATTTTAAAATCCAATTTTGGTACAATCCATTGAAATTTAATTATCAAAGATATTGTTATAATACATGTTCTAATTAATATCAAAAATTTAAAATTCATATATACCTAAAAATACAAAGATTCTTACTTTTGAGTTTAATTCTGTATTACGATATAAAATACATATTTTGTCAAAAATTCAAAGAATTTATAAAAGTTTTTCATTTGTACTGGAAATATTATCGATAAATATACGAGATCAAAGATGCCATCTTATGAGTAAATATTATTAATTAAGCATTTTTTCTATTCAAATAATTATCTCATTGGATAAAATTTACAATAATTTATTCTCAGGAGAGAATGATCTGATTGATGATTATTAATTTTAGTTTAAAAAACAAAAAGAAATCGAATATTATTTGCTTCAAGATGTCACAACTCTATGTTCTGATAGGGAGGTATTATAAATGATCCATGCGCATTATTCAATAAGATTCAATCGCCAAATTATTATTTAACTATACTTTTAAGACTTTATAATATAAATGAGTTTATTATTTTCAAATTAATTCGGTCCAACAAATTTGAGGAAAAGTAAAGTATTTTGTATCAATAATTTATTCCTGTAAATGTTAAATAAATTTCTATTTACATACCAAACTTAGTCATTGAATAATATCGAACAAAGTTCCTAAGAATATATAAAAAACATGTATGATGTTATTTCAATAATCTTTAGAGAACTTATTTAATTGTATTAATACAATTTAAGGTTTATATTGACTTTTTATGACATATACTCAAGTAGTATTGTTAATATGAATAAATAATGATATTAGCCTCCAGGCTAAGTAGGTTAAAATCGCTTATAATGTCATGCATATAATCTACTTTTTACTAACATGATCAGGAATTAATAGTATTAAAAGCAAGACTTCATTTGATAATATTACATCATCTTATCATCTTAGATGCAATAAGTCCAAGGACTAAACATATCAATATACGGCAGTTTTTCTTGCGATGACATTCAAAATTTTTTATTTTTGGGGATTATCTGCTTAGATTTCTTATGGAGTCGGGGATCTAGCATACTCGTTAATTTATCTAGTGGGCATCATCAGCTTTCGCCTATCTTTAACAAAGAGACAAATTGATTCAGTTGGACTGATCTTAACAATTCTCTTGAGATATTCATATAGCTGCATTCCCTTGGTTGTCAACGAAAATTTTTTGGATATTCTTTGCTGATCAAACTCTATGTTGACTCGCACCATTTACTTGCCGATTGACTTATTACTTGCTATCATTTTATTCAATTTAAACAAATTTATTATACGCGTAAAAGCGTTATAGTTTATATAAGTATAGAAACATATGAACATAATCATAAATCATCAATTAATCAGTTAATTCCTTTTATGCTTTTCTGATAGATAATTTTAATAATTTTGATATCTTAAGATCTTATTTTGATGATCATAGGCTTTTTACTAAAAATAGTCAATTTTAAAATGATAATTTTTTGTTTTTAATTTGATCAAGTATAATTCTAAAATATAGAAAAGCATAAAATGCATAAAATAAAAATTATAGAATAGTTTTTACGATTCACATTTTGGTGATTTTCTTTTCATTGGAGTAAACTTCTTTGATAGAGAATTTCAATATTTAATTCATTCACTCAACCACTCATCTGCCAGTTTAGTCAGCAAAAAATATTATAAAAGAATCTATTAAAACTGTTAGTATCAATTTATCAATAAATACTTAATATTTGATGATTCAGTTTAAGAATACTATTGCAAAAATATGCAGCGGCATCAATAATATTTTTTTGATGAAACAATATGACATTCTTAAGTAATTTTTGCGAATCTCAATGCTCATAAACGGTAATAGATGAGAGGCGGAATATAAATGGCCATGATATTGTTCTTTTCCATGAGTTAAACGCTAAACTGAAACTAAGTTCTATGTTTACTTTGAGCAGATAAGGGGCCTTAAATAACTTATGAGAAGAGAATATTTGAACTATTTATTTTGATTTAAAGAAAGTATCTTTATCATAATATATTTGGTATATTTTTAAGAAAGTCTATCAAGATAGACTATAATTATCTAGGGTTAATGACTGCATCTTAAAAGTTTATAAGAGCATTTTATATATTGTTCGGAGAACACATTAAACTTTTTAAGATCTTTTGAAGTGTAGTATATTAATCCATTCTTTCTTCTTCAGAATTTTTATAAATTAATTTAAATTTTAAGTTGAAATATGAGTCATCTTAGACTTTATTTCAAAGAAATATATAATAATTAAGAGTCAATTTCCTTAATATCCGGTATAATTTGAAAATTTAATTCTGATTTATAAACTTTTTTTCTTAAAGAAAAGACATTTTTCTAGCAAATTAACTTTTAATCATCAAAACGTTAATCAAAAGATGTCAAATAAAATAATATACCTTTTGGCTGATATTAAAAGTATGAAGTGGATAAAATCCAAAGGATCTTACAATTGGAATCATTTTTAATGAACAGATGAATTTAACAATATTTTATTTATAAAAAAAACGATAAAATTAATTTTTAATGGTACAAAGCAAAATTTAAGTAAAATTAAGCCAATCTATTGTGAATTAATATGACATAAAATATATTACAATACGAAAACTCCTATAATTTTAAACTAAAAAAAAAATAGGTACAGATTAGATACAGATGCAATTCTTCTTGGATAATGCCGTTTCAGCTTTTTCAATTTTTTATTAAGTTATATATTGACGAATATAATTGATATAATAAATCTTCGTTAATTAGGAGTTTTAGTTTTCAACTCATATACTAGGCTTAGATAATGTTTATTGAAAACTTTCTCATCCATAGATGGAATGTAAAGGATGATTTTTTCGAAGTTTATCTGACGTTTTTTACTAAATTAAGTGTAGGAAAGCCTAATAATATTTTAATCATCTCTATTATCTTTTATAAGCATGAAAAGCATTAAACAATATTATAACGGCAGTACATTGAAAGTTGCCCTTGATCGCAATGATTTCTTAAAAAACAAGCTTAGTCCTAGTGCAGTATTTGCATTTAAATAAATTGGGGATCTCATCTTCTCTAAAACTCAGGAAAATCATCTAAACTGCGCAAAAGAGTCAATTAATACAAAATGGCTGGAAATCATCCAATTATTGAGAAAAACCCATGAGGAAGTGATTTTAAGTTACGTGGTTAAAAAAATAGCGATTATTCATGTGTTTTTTAATAAGGCTATAGAGTATAAATTATATACTTAATAGCTTGGAACTAATATTCAATATTAACTCAACCTAATTTTAAAGGAATAATTACCAAATATACTCAACAAAAAACAGCAGGGAAATGTTGCTAAATTATATTAATATATTTCCGAATGGTCAATTTCAAAAAGCATAAAAAAAGATAATAATCAAGTAAAATTGAATATTGAAAAACAAAATGAAAATGGAGCATTGAAGGAAATAGTTAACAAGATTATTGAACCTTTTTGCTTATATTTGCTTAAAATCAAACAAGATCAGCATATTTATGAATCATTCATTCTCAAGAAAACATCAGATGGTGTTAACTTTGTTTTATGGAAACTTATTAACTGGAGTCGTGGATTATGTGATATTGTTATGGAGCTCAATAGAATTGGAAGATACTTTAGATAAGATTTGACTGGAATATGGGTCTGCATGGCTTATCTCATGAGCATGGATCTTTCTATTTATTATCCGATATTAAAGCAAAACATTGATGAATCAGCTCTCGCTTGGAAATAAAACATAAATATTACTAAACTCAACATGCAAAGCAGCAAAGATATTCTAGAAGATTCCTAATTTATCTAATTCTAAAGGAAAATCGAAGAAATGAACTTTCTAAAATAACAATTAAATTATCTTTATTTGAATGAGTAACTTAGAAGTTGGAAAAAATATTTTATTAAGCCCAGTTGGGGGAAGAGCTAAATTTATAATAAACGAGAAAATCTTTCTTTAGTGTTAAATTTCATAGACTCTTAAAAATATGGAAAAAAACCTGTAACCACCATTAAAAAAAGATCTTTTGATGAGTATGACAATGAAGTTGACATCGAGAAATAATTTTAAAAAACATTTGATGACATTGCCACTTGTGACAATAGTTATTCTAACATCCTAATAGAAGGAGAACCATGGAGAGCAAGCAAAACAAAAATCTTTTATGAAATGTAAGAGAAATAATTTATTAAAAATTATCAGAAGTATCCATCTCAACCAAATATTCTTAATATTAAGACTCAATTTAAGATGTCATCGGAAAGATATTTGTGATTGTATTTTCATTAAGATTTGATATTCTTTTAAAAAATTAAGGGGTTG
>Ga0302188_10000487_pt1 | contig 33655 bp, 18 predicted proteins | sample II_Bog_E2_1_FD_198783 | JGI IMG/M metagenome (GOLD analysis project Ga0302188, IMG submission 198783) | Peat permafrost microbial communities from Stordalen Mire near Abisko, Sweden - II_Bog_E2_1 | ecosystem: Environmental > Terrestrial > Soil > Wetlands > Peat | place: Sweden: Abisko...
ATGAGTAACAAAAAACAATCAATGTCGATATTGTTAATATTCAGGATGCAAAAAAAGAATGATTAATCAATTAAATAACAATTCTGATAATATCACTTAATTTCTTTCACATTTATTCAAATATAATTTCATGGGATAGAAAATTTAATTGTTAATATCTTCTTTGGTACTATTTTTCAGAATAATATTAACAATAACCACTATATTTATAATAATAAAATAATGTGAATAAAATAGTAACATAACATTATTTTTTCACGAGCGGACCAAAAGGGCAACTTTGTCTTTTGGCAATCTCTTACGTAAGTATCCCTTTTACAGCTCCTCCACAAAAATATCAACGTATTTTTTGAATTTTTCTTTGTCCTTGAGCTTTTTTGCAGTAATGTAATCATCAAGTTTGCCTCCCTTTATTTGTCTTAGAGTCTCTCTAGCTAAATAGATCCTTGCTTCTCTCATTAATCTCTCTCCATGAGTCTCAAAAATTTTTTGAAGTCCATATTGCTTGATTCCATCCTCTGTAATTTTATGCTAATTTCTTTCTCCTAGCAAATAATGTAAGATTTTTTTAGTAGACACAGAAGAGTTTTTGAAAATTTTCCACATCTTAGCTCCAATAATTTGATAATCCTTTAAGTATTTCTACTCCGACAAGATTTCAATGGAATGTTTGAGGCAAACAGTGAGATGTTTTTGAAAGTTATGAAAAGCTGAAGGATTTAGTTTATTGGTTTCTGACAACTAAAATGACTCATCCCCTGAACCTGAGTATTCATCCTATCTCTTAGAGTCTTCTCTGAGTTCTTCTGGAGAAATTGATTCTGGAGGCTTAACTAAAAATTGATCTAAGTAAAGATTAGAGTCTCCTTTCTTCAAATAAGGAATGCTTCCTGGACATTCATTCTATTTCCCAGAATTTTCCTGTTAATACTAAGACTGCTTATCTTCAAAGAACACGTTAGGCTCTGTTAAGCTTTCCATATTTAATGAATTATAACATTATAAATTGGAGCCGATTTATACGACCTCCCACATCTAACTGATATGACTAATTCTGACAAACCCTATTTCAATATTCTGATGCAAAAATATATTTAAAAATAAAGAAGCAGAATATCTTCAAATTATAATTCCTCTAAATCTTTAGGGTAAGAAAATGTTGTTTTTTTCAAACACAATTTACTTTTTTTTCTAAGCTCCGAAGAATTCTTTATCAATGGTGCGATATTCTTTAAATTAATGCTCTATAAATCAGATAGAGACGATCAAATTGTATAAATATTACTAAATTAAATATGGTTAACTCGAATATTTTGAAGGTATTCTATGCTACTTTGAATTAAAATCATTGCTATTACTAAATAATATGAATTCAGTAGTATTTTTATCTTTTAATCTCAAATTTAATTAAAAAGTGAATTCATAACTGTCTATCTAATATCTTTTAAGAGTATAAACGATTGAATAATTTTAGTTAAGGGATATGATTGAAGGTGGGGGCTCGGTTGTAAGTAAAGATATTACTAAGGACTTTATATTTTTAATTAGTTTTCGATTTCCTCTTCGAGCATGACATATTTAAATTTAGATTTAGCTTAAAATTTATCAAAGATTCTCCAAGAAAACTGATTTTGGTATAAATTAAGGAAGGGAGCGAGCAATTACTATAAAAAATATAAAACAATAATCTTTAAGATTTCTATTCAAATATTTCAAACAATCGACAAGATCTAAAAGATCGATGATTGTTCTTATTTAAATTTACTAATTATGCAACTTGTTATTTTAAAGGATTTTTTATCAATCATCTTCTAAAAATATTTATAAAACAATATTTTGGCCAACTGCAAGATCAAGAAGTATAAAATGATGTTAACCAATCCAATTGACCTTTAATAATTTGATGATTTGTCGATACCATGTGATGACATTTGATGTAAACCAAGATATTTCTAAGCTTTCTGAGAGAGTTTAATAAATGATAGTTTACAATAAGCTCTCAATTTAATAATTATCTTTTTAAATTTATAAAACGTTAAACCCATAGTTATGATAAAATTTAAATTATTTGATTTTGGTTAATCAATTAATATATACCACTATGACTTTTCGTAAATAATTTTAACATGAGTGTGGAAAACGCCAATTTTTTTGCCACTCAAATCGCTCAACAATCTGCTGAGCAGCCTCAATAGTCTTCTTCTACCGAGTCTCCGGAGGCCCCTGCCGATATTCCTTTATAAAAACAATAAGAAAATATTCATTCCCTTCGTCAATTACTCACAGCTTTTAACTCATACGATAGAGCGTAAAAAGGATTAATAAAACTTGAAGCAATTGAATAAATCATTAGTTCAAAGGGATTAAAGACTACAAACGGTATTTTATGTATAATTCAGTGAAATAATATCATGCAATGTGTTTGCCAATGTTCGAAGACATGGCTACTTTTGATGAATTTCTTTTCATCTATTGTCTTTCAGAAAATATTTATGAGTCAATAGAATAAAAGTATGAACTTTGCCAAAAGGTCGATGAGAGACTTATTGAATTTCTCAAGTAAAAATAATAAAAAATAGATTGTTGAATAATTATCGAAAAAAAAGCTAGAGGAAAGGATAATATAATGAAGCGAAAAACTCGAAGAAAAAAGTGGAATAAATTCGGGAAAGATAGCTCCTGAGAAAGAATAAATATTTGACTATCTTGTATGAAAATGAATCAAATAGCACTAAATAGAAGCAAAGAATTAATTTTGAATTGTTTTGTCAAAAATGGGATCAATTCATGAATTAGTATGAGGCCTCTGCTGCTGAGATAGTGAAAAAAGTTAAAGAAAAACAAGTAGGTGAGATCAAATAGTATGAAAGTAAAACCAGATAGGAGTTAGCTGGTAAGATGCATTTTTCAAAGTATCTGCTTGAATTGGTATTAAAAGAAAAGTAACACTAATATTATTTAGAAATTTAGTCAAACTGCAATAATATGAAAAAGCTGGAAAGATCCAAACCTAAATTGAAGAAATAAGAACTCAATAGCTGAGGGACAAAGAAGTGTCAGATCAATAGACCATTGAACTTCGCCTACGATCATTTCGGAAGCAACAAGAGTCAACAACGAGTAGTCTTCTCCAAAAGATTCAAAAAGATCGAAACGATCATTTAAAACAGCGTCAATCTGAAACCTAAAAGCAGATGATTAGAAACAAGAGCCAATTAGCTTAAATCGATCATCGATACAATGAAACAGCCAAAAAGATTTACTAAGCCTTGCACAATTTAGGTTTATAAAACCAAAAATTAAAATGATAGTGATTTATTTCTCTGATGTTATATTATAAAATTTAACATTAAAAAAGGAAATATAGACAATTTACAATTCAATTTAATATTAGAAATAGGATTCATAAGTAATTATCAAAAATTATTTTATATGCTTTTACTTTTATTTGCTGCGGAGTTGATCTTTATGAGAGATAAGTGCCCTCATATAATTATTATCATTCGCTTATGACTAGCATCAGGAAGATTTATTTTATGCTTGCCATCTTATCAAGAACTGTATTGCTCTTCAGTGTGATTGATACTATTCATAAAAAAATATTCTTATTTTCTAATCATTTTTACAAACGATAAAGATTGAAACAGTCGCAGGTTGCTAGGAATAATTTCTGCAAGTCTTTTCATCATATCCAATATTTTGGAGTCTTGATTTGATATTAAATAAGATAATATTTAATTCACCTATCGGGCCACACTATGAAAGAAGATCCATTTGCAATTGAGAGACTTTCATTGGTTTGCCGATTTTGTTTTTAATTTAACACTAGTTATTATTAATATTTTGATATAAAATTGTGATCTTTGAGTCAAGTTTTAAAGTAACTCCTTTCAGTTTCTATAGTGCTTCAAATATAATAATCAAAGCCATTTTTTCAAAAATAAACAACAATTAATTTTTATTTAATTAGGAATTCCTCGCACTCTTCTCTTTTCAATCCTAGTAAATGTTAATAAAAAAGCAGTTTTTTGAAAAATAATTTTATACAACTTATATTTTTTCCTAATATATATTTTTAATTTTCACGAGAATTTCATCAAAAGTTTCCCTAAATCATAGGGTTTCGGCCTTATTACAATAAAAGAGGTCATTTTTAATAATTATTTAATGTTTTAATGAGATCATATTGATCAAAAGTATGATTACTGAATTGGAAAAGACGTTACATCATCAATACGTCATATTGGAATTATAAAGAAAGGCCATAATATTTAATTACAAAGAGAAAAATGGTTAAAGTCAGGGATTTTTACGGTGCAGTCTTTAACCCAACAGATTATTAGGTGTTCCTCAGCAACAATATTGAACATCTATAAACAATTCCTATGAGTAAAACATTTAACACAGCACTAATGCTAGCCGGTGGACAACTCAACCCTTAAAAAGAGCCGTATTTCTATATCTATCGCCAATTTTATCTCAGCCATACGTCTTATGGCATTTTGGCATAGATCAGTATGGAAGTATATTCAAAATATATTCAGGATTATCATAATAAAAAAATTAAAAAACACGAAAAGACGTTAAATAGGCCTAATTTAAATCATAAAACATATCTGGCAGATCATGTGGGGCCAGTCGTTGTCAGTCATCGCCAAGATTAAAAAATCAATGAGATGATTCTATCCTTTACCAAATCCCAAAAGGCATTTTCGCAATGGAAGACTAGGGACGGTCGTTAACACACTTTATGGAAAATAAAGAAAAGCGATGCTAATATTACAAAACAATTTGAGAATATTGAAAGCCTTTACATTCTTGATGGTCATCATCGTCTATAAGCTGCCCATGAAAACTATCTTCTAAGGGAATAGCCTAGTCATAAAGAGCTCTGGATCCAAGCTATCATATATTCAAGTGAGTCTGTTATTATTCACCCACAACATAGAGTCCTTTAGAAAATTCCTGAAAATCTTTAAATTATCAATAAGTTGATGGTAATGGATAATTTAACAATTACTTAGATTACTGCAAAATAAATTAATGAGACTGATGTTAATGAATAACTGAAGGAATATGAGATTGTGCTCAAAGTTTATGAATATTTTTACGGAATTAATTTTAGAAATAATTAGAGAAATGCCCTAGATAAAGTTACAACAGTGAGGCTTTAGAAGTAAATCTTCAGCCAGTGCTTGACGTTGGAAATGACTAACAAGTTAAAATATATTCCTGGAATAATGGAAAAGAAAATTTTTTATCAGTATGAATTAGTCTTTTTTGTGAGGGAGACTTAAATCGAAACACTTTTTTAAATTGCAGATTTATTTGCCACAATGCCCCCGAAATCGACTTGGATATAACCCAAACCATGCTCGCATATGGTGATACGCTTAATGGAGTGACCAATAGAATGATTTTAATTCACTTTTGCCTTCCCAATTTAGAATATCTAAATATTTCTGATAGTTATTTGGTTTGACAATTTAGAGCATCACCGAAACTGATAATATAGAAATCTACGATTGAAATCTATAAGCAACTGATAATATACATAAATATCGAAAATGATTTCAATATTGCGACTGATTTATCTATGAATATTATCCAATCATTCAAATGAATATTGCGATATCATAATATTTCAATTGTTTTGCTTTTCTGCTTTTTGGTATTTGTTCAGCAGCCCATTTAACTGATCTTCCTCCATATCTGCATTCTATTCATGCATTGCTTCCAACTGATTCGCATTTATTTGTTTTTATGCCATTGTAATAATCTCCAGCAATTATTTTTTGCGACGATTCCACTTAATTTTAGATCGCTACCATTCATCTATCTTTTGTCTGTATCCTTACAACTCTTTCTGAGAGTTTACTATTTACTAATCCAACTCTTTTTCCTTTTCCTACTGCTCTTCTAACTCTCTTTGCAGAGATTAGTTTTGAAGTTTTAACTTTTTTCCTTCCTCAACAATGCTATCCACTCCTTCGCCAATGGTTTACATTTGCTTCTCCAAACTTTGAGCTTCCTCTTTCTCTGCAGCAGCCGAATCAAGCTGCCCCTTCAAAGCTTATAATTATTCTTGCTGGCGAGTCCTTGTTGATTGGATGAGAAAGATTAAAAATTCCGAACGATCCGCAGAGTTTTTCTTTTCGAGCTGCAAAAGATACTCATAATTAAGTATTGACAATTAAATTTCTTCCTCGAGCGATCGCGCTTGAAGTTATAGTTGCTGAGAATTGACTGAGTGACTTTGTTGTATCTATTGCTGGTCGAGTATCTTGCTGTTATTGTATTGGTAACTCATCAATCTATGTTAATTAAATCTATGGGATTAAAGCAATAAACTCAAAAGCAAAACTAAGGAATCATTAAATATTTCTAATATTTAATCTATTGTACGATTTTTGATAATATTTCTCACCAATCAACTAAAAATGACTGAATGCATCACGGCCTACTGTCCTCAATACTTTTTCGGATACGTTGGAGTCGCTTCTGCTCTTATCTTCGCTAATTTGGGAGCAGCCTATGGTAGTGCCAAAGCTGGAGTCGGCATCTGCTCAATGGGTGTCCTCAAACCAGAACTGATCATGAAGTCAGTTGTACCAGTGGTCATGGCTGGTATCTTGGGTATCTACGGAATGATTGTTGCCGTCATCATCGTACAAAGAAGTAAATTTAAATATATTCAGTTTCTGCCGATAACTACTCTGACAAGTCTGCATATGCTCATCTTGCATCAGGACTCTGCTGCGGGTTCAGTTCTTTGGTACTTGCGATTTAATCTAGGCTGCAGGTTTAGCAATTGGAATTGTGGGAGATGCTGGTGTTCGAGCTAATGCGCAACAAGATAAAATTTTTGTGGGAATGATTTTGATTTTAATTTTCGGAGAAGCACTGGCCCTCTACGGACTAATCGTGTCGCTGATCTTAACTTCACAATGATTCGAATAACAGATAATTTCTGCAATGAGAGCAAATAATTTTCAATAATCTTGTAAATAAGATATTAAAGGATCACTGATGTGAATACTTGACTGGCTTTCATATTCTTGTCTTTCGAAAGTATTGTTCGTATATTCTGACTGCATTTTGAGTCTTTTAGAGAGCATTGCTCACTCTTTTGGTTAGTCTATCATCTTTCGTTGACTAGTTTAATCTATAACTAGTCGTTGAATAATCTCCAAACGAAGATTTATGAATTTTCGGAACGCTTATTTTATTGGGGCCTATAAACGAGTTTGTTGTTTTTCTTGATGATGATAGAGAAGAGTTAGTTAACTGTTTTGATGTTATTGATTATCGGACAATGTTATTATCACGAGTTTATTTAACATTCACATTTTTCTAGTTACTTTGGGAATCCTTGGAAGATGAACTGTATCGATGTCCACGCATTCTCAGTTTATCTTCAATTTCATTCAGCTTCTTGTCAAGTCTTATCGAATAGTCAGAAATATAAGTATACTCGGAGGTAGCTTTGATTAACTCATGACCACAAGAGTCCATTTCTAAGATTTTATCAATTTGCATCTGATATTAATATGAAAGATCTTTGTGTTAATCTTAGGTGGCTATTGTAAAATTATGTCCAAGAAATATTTTGAGTTTACCTGATTCATGCAGCCCAATATTTTCTAATTTAAAGTCATACTTAATGCTATTTTGGACAAGTACTTGACTTACAGCGTATAAATTTTCCTTAATAAAATGTAAAAAAGATGGTTAGTTTATTTTTTAGGAACTCTTAATAGATTAGGCAACGTATTAATAATCCAAGAGAAATCCTTTCTTTTTGATTTAAACAATTTTGGCAATTTGCATAATAGAAGATTCCTTTAGCTTCATAATTAGTTGAATTTTATCGTAAATGGCTTGATATTAGGCTACTTCCGAGCAATCTATTTTAATTCTGACGTAAACATCCTCACACCCTATTTTACTACCGTCAAAGGGGTAGGGCTGACCATCTCCGATTTATATTATATATTTTTTCCTCATGTAAATTTTATATCATCGCAAATATTATCCCATTTAGTTTGTTAAGGCTTTAAAATTTCTTATTAGATAGTATTTTTTCACAAATAATTATGACTAAGATGTAAATATACCTACATGCATAAACTACCTTAAAAATTTAATAACAAAAGTTTAATTATGATAATTGTACGCAAATTACTCCTGGAAGATGACAAATATTTGATGAGAGTTCTTAAAATAAGATATTGTTTGCTTAGATAAATAAAATTATCACTGGTCTCTCAATTTCTGGACATAAGAACATACTAACAGTTTGGATCTTAAATTGTTAATTTGATCTTTTCGTGCTCTGCTTACTGCCAATTATTTCACTTCCATTGCTTACACATTCGATTTCATACTCAAATTTACGCATGGAAATTATCTCTATTCTATAACTAGTTCGATTCTTTCAATGACTTTGCTCATATCTCTAAGTTTTCCATCAGTTATTTCCCTTAAAATTACTATAAATGATTCTGATAGATATCCCACAATACTGGGATTGTTTAAGACATTTTTGACTGAGTCCCATATGACTGAATTATGTTTTTGACTGAAAAAATATTATTTTCTTTTGAAGGTCAACATCTCAAGAATTATCAGAAAAATATCCCTAAGACTTGAATCAATTTATGTGGAAAACAAGCGAGCAGAACGAGTTTCACAATCAATATTACACATGCTGAAAGTTGATGTAGAGAGAGAGTTGTTATATTTTTTATTCCTTTGATTTTAACATTGAGACCTATTGAGATACGAGTTAATAATCTATTGGCCATGATATTAGAAGGAAAAAGGGTATATTTTCAGTTTCCTTTCTGTGGAGATGAATATTTTATTGGACTAAAATGCATTAGAATGCTAATTAAATGCATGAAAGTATTTGATAGCCAAAGAGAGCAGACTTTTGAAGATATAGAGAAGATCATTTTATGCGATAACTCCATTTTTATTTTTTAATGCATTTGCCCATTGCTGGAGAGTAAAATTGTAATATTTGAAAAAAATATGCATATTTACCCTACTTTCCTCTCTCATGTTGAAAAGATTATATAAAAGCAATGACAGACTTCTTTCAATTTTAGGGTGGTCTGGAGAAACAACGATGGACCCCATTTTAGCAATATTTTTGTAGTAATCTAATCTATGGGAAGTATCACAAATTACAAGCTAGAGATAGTAATCATAAGGACTCATCGTCATTTGAAAGAGAGATAAAGGCTATTAGCAGCCAAAACCTATGATTTAAGAATGATATTTTATTATGCTATGAAACTATTCTGTATTTTCTCTGTTCTCTTCCATCTAAGTAAACATTATTAATATCAAAAATGAATAAATGTCATCGTATTTCTTATTGCTTCCAACAGATCGAGTAAAAAAATATTGGTCGAAATCTCACAATGGCTTATTGACTAAAATATAAATATACTAATTAACTGAAAATGATTACAACCTTCAAAAAGCCTACAAATTAATTCAGAGCTTAGTTTATATATTTTTAATAATTTAAATAAAATATGTTTATATTATTTATTCCTTAACTTTTGCTGTTTCCTATAAATTCAATAGTTTATTTTATCTCCTTTATAAAATTATTTACTTCTTACTTTTGCTAGCAGATGTCCTTCAAATTAATAATTTTGTACATGTGGAACTTTATAAATTTATATTAGATCTTTATTACAAATACTAATGAGTATATTTTGAATTCTCACTATGTATTATTTTTATATTTTTGTTATTGAAGAGGACAAATTTATAATCATCACATTTGTTTTAATGCGAAGAGTTGTCGTCACGGGCATGGGCATGGTTTCGCCCATTGGTCATGACTTACCATCATCATGGAATGCCTTACTGAGTGGCTAGTCTGGCATTAAAAGCTATCTTAATGACCCCGTCCTTCAAAATGATAAACCCTTCAACCTTTCCCTAGTTAAAAATTTCGACACTACGAAATGGAAGGTTCCAGTAATTTCTATAAAATACAGCACGCTTCCAGCCGATTAAATAGCTTCTTAGTAAAAAGTACGCAGTAGGCTTTGCAACAAGCATAAGTTGTGATAAACTAACTTGATACCACTCGAGTGGGTGTTTGCATTGGAAGTATGGCTTCTAGTCTCAGTAAACTAGTTGAGTTTGCAAAGGAATCACATCAAGAAAACTACAAAAATATAAATAGGCTAGCAATGTTGCAAGTAGTTAGTAACATTTCTGCAGCGGCGCTAGGTGTACAGTATCAACTCAAAGGACCTTCAATGTCAGTTAGTACAGCTTGCGCAACAGGATTATCGGCAATAATCGAGGGATTAAAATGGATTAGACTTAACGAAGCTGATGTGGTCATTGTGGGAGCTTCAGATGATGTATATAATCCTCTTTACCTCTATGGTAATCTGAGACTTCAAGCCATGTCAAGTAAAGTTTACGATCGGCCTGAGATGAGCTCTCGCCCTTTTGACAAACAACGCTCAGGATTTATTATGGGAGAAGGTTCCGGAGTTCTTGTGCTCTAGAGTCTTGAACATGCAATCAAGCGAAAAGCACCAATCCAAGCTTAAATTTTAGGATATGGACAAACATCAGATGGTTATCACTTAGTTCGCCCTGCACCATCAGGCGAAGGGCAAACTCGGGCCATAAAACAGGCAATTGCGTCATCGGGAGTTAGTCCTAGTGATATTGATCATATTAACGTTCATGCCACCTCAACCCCTGCAGGAGATGAAATTGAAGCTTTATCAATTAAATCAATATTTGGGGATATGGCAAATAAGCCTTCCATTTCTGCTATCAAGAGCAGTATCGGACACACGATGGCTGCTGCTGGAGCAATTGAATCAATTTTTGGTATCATGAGTCTCCAGAATGTACAAATTTAATGATTTAGTCAGTGGCTCCCAAGATTATGAATTTGAAAGATGCTGATATTGAAGGTTTAAACTATGCTCGCGAGAACATGTCCCATCCTATACGTATGGTGCTGAAAAATTCGTTTGGATTTGGAGGTGTAAATTTAAGTTGCGTTTTCAAGAAATTTGAATCATGATCAAATTATTTTAAATTTAAATGATTGACAATAAAGCGATTGAGCTATTTTTAGAACGAAATGGCTTGCAATAAACTCTCAAGTGCTATAAAAGCGAGAGTAAACGAGTGACATCCAACATAAAAAGTCAGAATTTGTCTAATCTTAATAAGGTGGTGATTCCCACTGATTGGGAGGGACAACATGCGCTACGCGAGTATCTGCAGGGGACTGATATCAAATATCTGCGTAAATTCGTGGACAACATGAGGAAAAGCTCAAAATTAATGGATGAAGATGCTAATACACGTAAAATGTGCGAACAACCTTTCTTTCGAAGACTGGTCTAAAAGTAACAGTTGAAGTTTGCTCAACATAAAGAAAATATGCTTGCATCGATGAATGCGCCGCAAGTGTTGGATGAGTCTAGATATTGTTAGAATTAATGGGAAGGCGAAAATGACCCTGGCTATGACATGTACTAATTTCCTGCTGCCGATCTCCCCAAAGTTATAAGATAGATTCAATCACTTAAAAACTATTAAATTACGTATATCTTGAAGTATTTAGGGCTGTTAAGGAAGTAGCCTACCCCGAACAGTTTTATACTGTTTGGCAGCAAACCAAACAGACTAGTAGCTTTAACACTCAAGACAAACTTCCCACACATTTGCCTCCTAATATCATTTTTGGTAAAAGTATCTGATGCCTTAATTAGATCGATAAAGCAATGAAGTATACCCTCTACAATCTGATGGACTTGTCTATGATGTTCAAGATCTCAAAGTTATTTATGATCGCTAAAAGACTGGTTTCGAATAATAGCGGGAAATGATTATTGTAATCAACGATGTGCTTGCTGGTCGCTTCCAGATCATGTCTGTGCTAGGCCAAGCTCAATTTTCAAAAGCCATTGAAGTGCGTGATTTAACTTCACCTAATCAGAAGCAAAGGTTCTGTTTAAAGATAATTCTTAACAATAAAGATTATCTCGACCAGTCCCTAGATGAAATAAAGCTGCTAAAATTAATCAAAACGAACTGCAACCCTGACGAAAGCTGCCTCGTGTTGATGCATGACTACTTCTATCATCGAGAACATCTAATGATCTTAACCGAACTGCTCAAGGACAATCTTTATGATGCTTATCGAGCCCGTCCATAATATTTTACCTTACCAAGAGTGCAAGCCATCACAAAACAGATTCTGTTAGCTCTGTCCACTCTGCACAGACTGCACATCATTCATTGCGATCTCAAACCCGAAAATATTCTCATTAAATCATATTCCCACACTCAAGTCAAAGTAATTGATATTGGTTCATCTGTCTTCTTCCACGATTAACCACAATTCTATGTGCAAACACGCAGTTATCGCGCACCTGAGATCATTTTAGGATGTCCCTATACCGAAAAAATAGATATATGGAGTTTAGGATGCATTGTGGCGGAATTATACACGGGACAAGTGCTATTCGACAGTGAAAATGTAGTAGGACTGCTCGCCCGGATGCAAGGCATGCGTGGACCATGGCCATCATGGATGATAAAATCAGGACAGGATGTGCGTAAATACTTCCAAAAAGAGATGATTCTCTTCGAGGAGATTTGCTAGGAAGTGGGTGAGGAAGAGGCTGGCAAAAAGAAAAAACGCAAAACAGGGTTGTTCCGCGTATATACACCAAAGACAACCTCTCTTAAGGCTAGAATTCCTTCTTCTAATAAAAATTTCCTTGATTTCCTAAGCAAATGCTTGAAGTTAGATCCGAGCCAGCGGTTAAGTGCGAGGGAGGCGCTTCTGCATCCTTTCATTACGGAATTGATATTGGACTAATCTTGATAATGAATGTGATAATAAAATGATAATTGTCATCAAATCATTAAATAACCATGGATCCGTTTCCGTTGCTATTTTCCTCAGGGATAGTAAATATATTTTTGGGGTTTGTAGGTTTAATGGGCCTTTCCCAATAAAACTAGACTCCCTTCTTGAAGGTTTGAATATAAGGAACAATTGTTGGATTATTTTATAGCAACTACGCTCTAATTTTTTGCTCTTCAAAAAGATCTGAGTTCCTATAATAACAAATTTTGCCTTCTTCTAGTGAAATTGCCAATACTAATTTGAAATTGCATTAGACTGGTTCATATTTTTGATCCCCTAGCCCTAATACTTTCTCTTCACTGAAATTATATCCTTGCTGACAGGATAGCATCCAACTATGAAGTTTTTCGCGACCTTTAATGCAATCGATTACACCAAGAACAAATTAATAGCCCTCAGATGGTATGTATGAAAGGATTGTTATGGAGAAATAGCTCCAACCGATTTTAGAAATGGTTTCGTTAAATAGCAGCTGGACTTTATTGTGTTCTGCCGTGGTGGTTCTTCTTATCCTGCTGAATATCGTATACCATACTCGTTGTCAAAGCGTTAGTAGATTTACAAGATATCATGACCTTATTGGAGCATGTTATCCACCCAAACTTCATCTATCGAGAGCAGAAGTTTTTTAGTTGCAATCTGTTTATTGTTCAAGATAAAGGCTTCTATATTTTATTCATTATTTTTGTTCTTTGAATCATTAATTTTATTATCTTCTTCTTCTTTAGCGGAAGGTATTGGTGTCAGAGAAGGTTTGTACTCCTTACCAAGGCTACGGGTGGGGAGAATTTGATTTTAAGAGAAGCCATTAACTTTTTGCTGGTAGGATGGATCACAGCATATTTTATTTCCCATCACAATTTGTAATCAAATTTAAATTATCTGACTATAATGGATTTCTAAAGGCTTAAGGATATTAAATGTCATGAGTGAATAGATTCTTCGAGCAGGAAAGAAAGTCATAGGTGTAGTATACTATGTTTATTATTGACAATGGCTTTTATTTTGGAAAGGTTTACTGTTGGATAGTCAATTTTGTATAAATTGAAGGAAATTGATATTCTTATGATAGTAAAGTAGGCATGAAATTAAGTTAATAAATGTAATCGGAAACCAGCGATGACCCACACCAAGATTCAGAAAACGATGAAGGCTTCATCATCAATCAACTATAAATCAAAAATCACGATGTGCCACCCCTGCTTCCCCTCTCACAACAGCGGCCCAACGACTATCTCCCGAGATATATCGCGGCTCATCACTTACTCAGGTATAGACCTTCTCATTTAGAAGAGAAATGCCAGAGGCTGCATCGTCCTTTCCTCATTTTCCTCATGATGACCAGCCAACCATTAATTGTACTTCTCGTCGAAAACTGAAACAGCTTGCGGGAAAGCCGTAATAGGAAAATTATTACGGCAAGAATTATCGAATTGTATATCAACGATACGCTAGAAGGCAGGAAGTCAACGATTCTCCAACTCGTACGGCGCATGTAAATTAGGTAATGATGTCAGTTTGGAAAGTGTCGTCACCTACTCTGCAGAGAGTTACTCCCTGGCAAAACAATGGGAAATGCCAACAGTTACTGGTGATGACTTATGCTTCGAGTCCCGTTTTGAGTCTGGAAATTTGATGTTGGCTTATCGTAGTATGGTTGATGCACACAGTTACAAATTATTGCTTCAAAACGACACAAATTCGAAAGGGTACAATCGTTGGTTTTACTTCGCTGTCAGCAATGCCAAGAGAGGCATCAGTTATAAATTTTAAATGACTAATTTCCGCAAATATTTGTAATTCTTTCGGCAGGGGTTGCGTCCAACCTGCTTTTCCTTGCAACAACACCGTGAAACTGGAAACGGATGGAGCAAATGTGGACGTAATTTACAATTTCAGAAAACAGAGGCTGGCTAGGAACAGTACTATACTCTCAGTTTTTAAGTTGACTTTGACTACAATGACGATGTCTGTTTATTTTCTCTTCTGCCACCATATTCGTACTCGAAATTGTCAAATTTTCTGCTGGAAGCAAATCAAACTGCCCAGGAGCGAACTGATATTAAATTCACTTTATCCACAGTTGCCTACTCTCTGACTAACACACAAGTACCAGAAGTCACGATATCAGGGCCGGTTCCCGCCCAAAAGACTATACTTATTTTGGCCAGACAACATCCCGGAGAAGTCTGGTCTTCTTTTTTGGCAGAAGCTATTATTCGAGAATTAATGAGATAACCTAGTGTAGAGAAAGATTGGCTATTACAAAATTTTACTTTTCGCATATTCCCCATGGTAAATGTGGATGGCGTGCTTCATGGAAACTTTCGCTGCGACCTGAGCGGAATGGATATGAACAGGTGTTGGAAAAACCCTAATAAGCTGCTGCATCCACATTTGATAGCTATAAAAGATGAAATTAGGCGTTTATCAATGGAGGGCGGAGTGACTGCATGTTTGGACCTTCATTCTCACAGCAAAGATTATAATATCTTCGCTTACTGCTGCAGATTAGATCTGCAAGGAAAACTGTTACCCTTTTTGTTTTCACGAGCAACTCCCCTTTTCAATTTTGGCTCATGCACCTACGGCATATCCAAATACAAATAATCAACAGCAAGAGCCGTCATCCATGAAATTACTCATGCCTAAGACGTACTAACTATAGAAGCATCCTTCTTTGCAAGCACCAATCCAATGAAAGTTATACATCCTGCTGCTTTCTTTTCATTTGCCAATGCAGTGCTCTTATCTCTCAAGCATTATTATTCCAAGACAAAATATATGCAAGAAGCTGCTGAAGCCATGCCCAAAGCTATTGCAGAGATTGCAGAGAAGGCTAAGAATAGAAAAAGATTTATAGACGAGGAGTCAGGCTCAGACTCATAGCCAGCATGTGATTAAATTGAGCTAAGCGAAAAAATAGGCAATATTTTGCCTAGATGTCCCATAGTATAGGCTTGCTTTAATCTAAAACCAGAATAGAAATTGACAGAGGAAGAAATAACCAAATTAAAGCAAAATGCATCTTTAAAAAAGCCAAAGAAGAAGAAGAAACTGAAGAGATAGACAAAATAATAAACAACCCTCGAAGATAAGGTTCCGGAGAAAGAGCTATAAATACCACGAGTATAAAAGCCTCCCTTAATTGCTTTAAAAAATGAAAAAACTAATTCATTTCGGAAAAGTCTATTAGAACCAATGTTCAAAAAAAGAGGTGGATAGTATTCCAGGCAAGGCAAGACTTTATAAGCGAAACCAAATCGGTCTTATTTAAATTAATCGTTAGAATTGGGATTTCCTGGTTCGGTTTCAAAAAGCAAACCTGGAACCGAGTTCAGATCTACTTTAAGGGAGAAGGAGTTTGCCAGCTATGAATTTCATTATCGATATTAAAAGAAAGAAGAAGAGGAATTTCCAATGCTATGTGTTCTATCCGATCGAAGGAAAGAGGCTCATCTTGAACGCTTGCGTAGAATACACCCACCTCCTTCTCAGCGTTAACGTTCAATACCTCATTATCAACCAACTTTAGTCGTCAACAAAAAGCTAGATACAATGCAGCGGCTTCGTGAACGTCAAAAGAATTCAAGTGATCTAGTATCCTCGATATGGAGAGAGTCGCTCGGTCATGGTGGAGACTCTTTACCCATCCGTTCTGTTTTTTATGGTGGTTCGTGATTTTCCTTTAATATTGTGTGATTGCAGCTTTATCTAGTATTATAATTATTAATTTAACGATTATTTCAATGTCATTATCTCGCAAAAAATTATGTTGTGATGAGATGCCCTTATTTTCAGTCACTGAAAAATTAAGATTAAACGCACAACTCAGGGGAGGCTTTAAACGGCCTTGTTGTGGTAAGGAAAACGAAGGAAAAGAGTGCAAATAAGGAAAAAATAGAGAAGTCAAATAAAGGGTAGGTCATGATGATAATCGATCTTTGCGGAAACAACGGAAGAAAAAGTTTATACAGTAAGAAGTAGAACGGATGAAACAGTACAAACATCTGGACGAGGGAATGCGTTTTGGAGCACTCAAAGAATATAATGCTTGCTAAATATCAGTCCTGAAGGAGGACATGCGAGAAATGAAGGATGTCATTTCTAAATTATCTATTTAGTAGCATCGAGATCAAAAGCACGATCTTTCACGACGAGAGCAACAAGAGTCAGATAAATTATGTGCGAATTTAAAGAATCAAATCAATGAATTGCAAGAGCAGCTTGAGATTCAACGATAGACTAATTTTAAATTGTAAGAAGCGCATATTCAATCTCAGTTATATGCCAAACAGACTGCAGAATTTAGTCAAACTATAAAGAAAGAACTCAATGATTTGACGCATAAACACTTGAGTTGCGAACAGACCTATCGCGAGTTGCAGTAGCAAAGGGAGGTTATTTAATCTCTTAACTAATAGCTTAGTACATGCAGATTGACTATTAATGATGAAAAAATGAAGAGATAATCTCTCTCTAAAGGAATGACAGAAGAAATGAAGAAATCAGATGAGAAATTGATTTAAATAGAAAAACTACAAGAGGAGAAGAAATAACTGTCAGCATCTCTACAAAAACTTAACTTCTAATTTGAGGAAGGAAAAAGCAAACAAGCCAAAATGTAATTATAAATCACGGGTTTTGCTCAAGAAAAGGAGGATTTTTTACAAGAAAAACTCATCTTATAATAACAATGCTAAAGGTTACAAGACGAGTTAAGATAGGCTAGCATGGATTTAAGTGATACAAGGGTTAAACTTGGAAGTCTCGGATCAATGGAGCAAAAATGCCAGGAACTTTATTAAGAGATTAAGAGGGAAAGATTGAAATGGGATGCAACTACCATGGAAGAACAATTGGAAAAATAAAAAATTGATATGACTCTAACCAATTTGCAATCTTAAAAAGCGAATCTTTTATAGAAAATTGAGAACTTAGAGAAAGAAAACTATCACATTTAGGAAAACTCAGAAAAACTTCAAATATAGAATAAAAGACTGTTTGAAGACCGAGTCAATTTAGCCAAATAAAATAGGAATTTGTAAAATAAAATTTAGGAAATCTAAGCACAACTGCAATAAATTTCAAGGTCGAATCAATAAATGATCACTACCTTTAATGCTCAGCAGCTGTCTTTTCAATAATAGAAGTCAAAATGGATAAAATAAAAGTAAAAACTATAGACACGACTGGAATGGCTCTCGCGATAAAAGACAGCCATTGAGTAGTAGGTGAATGGAACTTTGGAAGTTGTCAAAAAGAGACATGATGATATCGTAATGAGGAACACTGAATTACAACATGAGTTAAATTCAATAAAACAATAAAAACAAATGAATTTGGAAGCAAGCAAACAATAGTTTACCAAGATTACTCACTAGAATGAAATGTACAAAACAGTCATTGGATAAAAATAACTTAAAAATATTGAACAACAAATTGCAATTAATAATTATCAGTAATAAGTAAATCAACTGAATGGTAAAGTCAGATAAATTTAAAAAAGTTTTGGGGAGAGTAAATTGGAGTGGCAAGGAAAATATGCTGAGGTACTGACAAAGTTATAAAATTGTGAGGCTAGCCTTTAGGTATGGAAGGATAAATTTTAGTAACAAAAGAATACATTAACTTTAAGAAATTAAAAAATTGAGAGCCTTCTCGCCGAAAATTAAAAAACTTATCTACAGTACTCGCAGCTTTCATGTAAAATAGAATCAGTTGAAGTTCAGTTGAAGAATTCATAGTCTGCTAGATTTTCACTCTGTGAATAATTGAGTTCTCTCCAAGAAAGTACTAAGCGCAATGCTGAACTAATATAGCAATAAAAGAGTTTATATGAGTGCTAAATTAATCTCAAGAACAAGTGCATTTCTGAACTCAAGTCAACTATTAAACTAGTAAAAGATGAGTCCGTACGCATCATGGAAGAAATTGAAATTTATAGGGAATAAGTTGAAGCGTCAACCAAAAGGGATCAGGAGAATAAAATAGAGGTAAAATACAGATAATTTTCGACATTGGTTGAAGCTCAATTACAAAATTTAAGGGGACGTATCGATCACTTAAGCGTTGAAAAGAATGAGCTGGAGAGGGTTTTAACATTTCTAAGAGCAAGCAATAATTAACTATCCGACAAAATCTACAAAATGAGCTGTGAAAGCGATAAGCAATGTAGAATGGAAACTCAACAACAAAATAAGTCCTTATAGGATGCCAATAAAATCATACAGTAATTACGTTAATAGCAGAAAAGGACTGATATGCTAAGAGAGCAATACATTAAATAGTTATAAATTAAAGAAAAATAAATATCAATGCTAAATGGAATTTTGTAAGAAGAACGCAGACAATTTGCATCACAACCGTAAGAAAACAATAATTATCAGAAGTTAGCTAAGATAATTGAATAAAAAGATGAAACTTTGAAAAGATTAACGGAACGAATAAATGTCTATGAGGAAAAGAGAATTAAAATTGTGAGTGAAGTCCACACTATTCAAAATCAAATCTCTGAATTGGAAGAGAAAAATAGTCTTTTGGAATAAGAGAACAAATAGCTTTCGTAAAATTTAGAGAGAAGTGAAGAACAGTTAAGACTCACTGAAGAAAGAATGAAAATGATGCTCGAGCATAAGTTGGCCTTGTAACAGCAAAAAGCAGCTCTTGAAGAGCAATCTACTATCTTTAAAGATTAGATTTCAAAAGGGCGGTTGCAGTAATAAAAAGCAAAAAAATAATTTAATGAAATAATTCAAATATATTAAAATCGTAAAGGAGAAGCTATCGGCTCACTTCAAGCAAAGATTCAGTAGTTGGCTAACTAATTATCATCAAGCATTGAAAAGTTGACTTTGAAAAATATATAGATTGAAAATTTGTAACAAAAATGTATCAAACTTCAACAAGTTTTAGAAGATAATCATATGCTGTTGAATCAAGAACGAACAGAACGAGAAAGACTGCACAAAGTACAAAATCAACTCACAACACAAATTTAGACGCATAAAAATTAGAAGGCTTTCAAAGAAAAAGAAGCTGAAGCCATATCACATGAACGGATTTCACAAAAATAACAGTTACATGAATTGTAGGCAAAGTTATAATCTATGAAGCGAAAATATGAGTGCGCCGACCACGAGAGAGCAATGGCCCAACGTTAGATCGAAAATAATCAGGTATCAATTCGGATCCTTCGAGAATAGAATAGAAATATCTAAAAAGTGATGAGTGATCAGTTACTGCAGAGAAAGTCGATGATTGAGCAATTGATAAATTAGAAAAGAACGTTGTATGCTCAATTGCATCACGAATGATATGATATGATTTGCTTTTTATAATATGCTAAATCAGCATGAAATACTCTCTCAAAAATAAAGAAACTAGAAAGAGGAACACCATCTTTGGAGAGAGAAAGAGAGAAGGGTATTAATTTAAGGAGGAGGAGAAACAAGAGGGACTGGACGAGATCAGAGAAATGGGGGAAGATCTTGAAGATAGTAAATTTAATCAAATGAAAGGAGAACACAGAGAAAGAAAGCAGGCTAGCTTCTATTAACATATTAATTTCAATGGTGTTGCTGATCGGTAAAAGATTTCGTCTATTGGTACTAAAAACATTGAAGGCAAACACGGTAAGCACGCTTTATCTCCTAATCAAAAACCAGTATTTCTTAAAGCCACACAAGTGATTGTTGATAGAATCGACAGAAATCCAGCAAAAGATAAAAAATAAAGAATGAGACTGTATAGTCATGTGAATGAATTCAGCTATTTCGACAGCAAGACCCAGACATAATTAAAGATGTTGCTGTTAAAGTTATACGAACTATTAGTTCACAATAATTAACATATTACTGCGATAGAAAAAGTTGTAGAAACCTTAATACAAAGGGGGTACTTAGTAATGCACGAGATAAACAGTGGATTACTACAATTTTGCAAATTGTAGAAAAAAGTGGATCTCTTCTTCAACACGATGCGCAACGTATATTAGGGGTTGAGAATATCGAAACTAAAGCAATAAAATTTATAGCTTTATCTGAAATAGTTTGTGTCCTGCACTCATCGTCATTCTTAGATTCAGGAAAGCTCGATGAGCCGCGTACAAAGCAATATAAAAATGCATCAGTCTCAATAAAGTAGGGAGCTGATGACTCTTCTCGATTATTAATCTGAGTGCTCTTCGAATGAATTGCTTTAACAGAATAATATCAATAATAATCCGTTTATTAAAATTAAAACCCCAATAAATCAGGAACTGGAGAATAGAAACCAGCAACTTGAGAGAGAATTAATTCCAAGATAAACTTTTCGCGTTGAAGCTGGTCGTTATGAAAAACTGTCGCCGTTCTAAGCTAACTAGTATATTAGTTAGTCCAAATTTGTCAAAGATTTAGAAACTCACTTGATGCATGGGTCACCAACCAAATCAATGCAAGACTACTCTTTTGATAATACTTCTGCAGAGTATGAAAAACTTCGAAAATCGCTATACAAATAAAACAATTAAGGAATGCACTGTTGGCTGGATGAGATGGGATGTTTGCGGAGAGGGAATGGCACTTATATATTTAACTCGCGTGGTGAAGTACTATCGATGTCGAAGACAGTTTTTTGCCGACTCTGCGAAGAGGGTTATCTAACACGTTTGTCTATTATTGGATTGGCTTGAATTTCTCTGATTATATGATAGTTTTAAATATATCATTAAATAAAACGGTTTCAATATAAATTGAATATATTATATCAGCTATCTTAGTTCAAATGATAATATGATAATGTGGGAGAGGTTGAGAAGCACATAGTTTGTGCAATCAAGTAAATTATAAAGTATCAGGGGTTCGCCCATTGCCGTCCTTCATTCATGCGATCGATTTTCTTCTTTTACTCGAATGTTGACTTTTCTCCTTCTGTAAATTTGCCAGTTTATATAAGTTTGTCATCTGGGCAGCTGCCATTCATAGATACCATATCCATATGACCAGTAGTTGTAATCTTTGTTTACATTAATAACTTCTAAAGTAAATCCTTTTGGAAGAAAAATTCAGGGGGGAGTTGCTGTTACTACGAAGAATATTTTTGATCTGGTTTGACGAGATGGTAGAGAACTTCTGTGCACTTTTCTATTACAAAGGGAATGCTCCAAGTGAAAAGGTTCATAAAGTTTGGGAGCAGATAGGGGTGTGGACTTTCGACAAATTGTTGAATATTCAATGTATTATTCTATTTCAAATATAGATGTACCTCAAATTTAATAACAGCGCCTTTGTTGTTGTAGAAATCACAATAGTTAGGAGCGCTAAACAAAGTTATTACTGCAGGAAACTTATCTACTCCTGACCACTTGTACATCTTAAACCCCTATGCTTGAGCTTCATGGGCTCGAATTATGGAGATTATTTTATTTTTTTAGAAAAAACTGTGAGTCAACTCGTATCCAAAGTAATAACTGCAGCCACGCACCTCATTATGCTTTACCAAAGTCTAACAGTGACCAGTTTTGCTATCCACTGGGTCAGCCCACATAAGATCGCAAAAAAGACCAGTTTTGGGAATCTATCTCGTGCGTTCTATTTTTCGTATATCATCTAGCTGAATAAAATTGAAAAAACTGTCTTGAGTTCATAGGAGATACCCCCATGCACGCAGAGGAATTTTTTATTAATAAGGCAAGCAAGAGGGATATGGTCGAACATATTCATAGTTAATTCGTAGGCTTATTGATTGTATTTGGTTAGGCCTTAATATAACAGTAAGTACATTCTTGTCGAAAGTTAAAATAGGAAGTTAGTTGGCGGCATTAGTGGTTGCCTCTCAACAAAATTACATGTTTTGGTCTTGTAATCTTCATTGCTAGAATTAAGAGAAGCACCTCGATTGAAAAATTGCCTCGATCCACATAATCTCCTAAAAATATATATTTTGAGGTTTCGCAATTGCCACCAACTTCTGCCTCTAGTAGTTTCAAAAAATCATAGAACTGACCATGGATATCCCCAACGATGGTGACTGGGTCTTCGATCGCTAATAAATTAGGTTCCTCTTCTACTTAAATAAATCTCTACTGAATATAATGGTTGCTTATTGAATAATTCGTTTGTAGTCCTCGTAGGCAACACGGCCTTCCTTCCGTAAAAACTCTTTTAATAGAGTTACATGAATTGCTCCCTTCTGAAAGAGGAGCTATGAACGGAGAGGACGTTGGGGAGGCAAAGCAAGTGATTTACATACCCGAGTATTTCCTGGATCCTTCAGCAGCTACATTTGATAATAGATAATATATTTCGAAAGAATTGAACATCAATTATAATTTATTTCTAACTAACCTTTAAGGAGGTGACCAACAATATTTAAGTTGAAGAGGTTCTTTGAATATTGTAATAGTCAAAGGAGTATTTTACAACTTAATCGATTCTATAAAACAAAATGTTGAAATGATCAATGATATAAGTTGTTGGAGTTAAATTATTTACTATCAAGGAAGGAAGAGATGTGAATAATGGATTACTTTCCCGTCATAATGATAGCTAATTAGGAGTTGATATTTATCTATTCGAATTGGCAAGATGAACTTTATTGATAAATAAAAATAAAAAAGTTAAAAAAATATAAACATAACTTGAATAATTCCAAAATGAAAAGAGATATACGGTTTTCGTTTTATTATATCGAATCAAATGAATATATTCTAAGTGTAGTGTTAATCAAATAAGTTAAGAAGAGCATAGATATATTTAATAAAAAAGTAACAGCATTAGATTTGTCATCAGAGCTTTTCTGTTTGATTGTTGAAAGGTAGTTCTTTGGTATTTTAACAAATAATTATTTCAAATAAACAGATGATAAAGAGTTATTGTAAAATATCAATTATAAAAGAATTTTATAAATTGTAAGGAAATAATAAAGTTCCAAGACTGCCCACCATAAATATAAAATATTTACAAAATATAGCCTTCAAGACCCTTCATGTCACTGATAATTACTAATCAAGCAAACCTCCTCAAGATTCACTTTATCCAACCTGCTCCTCTAATATTATGGACTCATAATTTCTGATATATTTTATACGTAGCTTAGGTAAAGACCCGACCAACAAACATTTGGAAGAATTATAATATTAGAATTATAATTAGGGTATTTTATTCCATAAGGAAAATTGAAAGTTGTTGCCCTTACTATCAGAATTCATCCTTCTTAGCCATTGGGTTTTTTATTACTGACTTCCAGTTGAACAGCTATAAAGCTCTCGTATGAAAGAATTTTAATTTATAATATTTTAATAGTTAATTATTCCCAAAAACTTGCTTCAATGAACAAAAGCTCATCCCTTTGCCATATTATCTAGGCTTTGGACAAACCAAACTGTCGAAGTGTGGCCCTAACTCTTCTTAGTTACCTCAGTAAAGATTAGATTACCTCAATTTCCGAAGCTTATCGCAAATGTTCCATCAAAAATTATTTCATCTCTCTCATACAAAATTTCGATTTTATCAATAACTATATCAACTGTGCTGACAAATCGCTATATTTTACCTTTTACTGCGAGGAAGAGTTTCAAAAGATCGAGATATCGAAAGTTGCAGCTATCGCACAGTCTGAGTCAAATCAGTTTCTGAAATATCATAAGGAAATCAATAAAATTATGGCAACACTTCAATAAGTTGTGCCAGCTATCAGTAGCTAAATGGATATTTTGATCAATTTGATCGTAGATCCCGATCTTCCAATTCCTAAGCTTAAGCGGGAAACGGAGGGAATGTACTGTAGTAGCCCTTTTCAGTTGTTTCTTGTCGATTGCACGTACAGATCAGAAGAAGAAGAATACTCATGCTTCGAAAAGCTTCAATAGTTTCTAAATGTTTAAAAAGAATAAGAATATCTGAAGCAATTTATGAACATCTTGAAGGAAAAGCACATAATTGGATCGTAATTACTCCACAAAATAATAAAAATCAGATATACTCCCTATGAGATAAACTATGAAAATTTTGAAGAATTCTTCATAGATAATAACTAACTACATAATTTCATAGTTTCTCTGTTTGCCCTTACTGACATCATGATATAGGCTACACATGACTACATCAACCAAATTAACGATCCATTAGAGCGTTTAATCGAATTACTCTTGCGTTATTCAATATACCGCAACTATATACTGGGAGTTTAGGAATACCTATCATTTGTTTTCAGAATGTATGATAACATCTATCATGAATCGATCGAATAAGACTCTAAAAAGCCCAAGTATAATTTCTGGAGACCAGCTCTCACCAAGTGGTACTTAAAAATGAATCACTTGCATTCTTAAAGTATGGAGACGTACATGTACTGTCTGGCTAAAATTCGAAACAGTCATCTCAAAACATAGATTAAAGATAAATGCAGTGATGATGAGTTCCATTTTGGGTATACTTTATCTTATTTTAGTAAAATTTACAATTGTTTGGAATTAAACAACTACGAGTATACACTTGCTGCTAAAGTATTTAAAGGCCAGTTGAGCACATCCACATAAATCGGTCTGTTTTTTGATTCACACCCTGAAAATTATGAGATTATTGCTATGTAATTTAACGAATACTTGACTGATATTTCAGTCAATGAGCAAACTGTTCATTGGTGTGGGCATTCTGATCATCAACTATAGCAACCTTATCTTGCCTATGAGTAGAAGTTTCTCAGTATGAACCAATAGTATGTTGAAAGTTTAAAAAGTTTAGGTCTGGAAGACGATGATCTACAAACTTTGCTCAACGTGGATGTTTAGTATCTTTCAATTCTTCAAATAAAAAATAGAACCCTCAAAAAGATAATAGCCTCAATCAATACTGAACTCGGTTCGGTTCATTAAAAATAACTAGTTTTTGATTTTGACGAAGCAGACCACAAATTATAGTACTTCAATAAGAAGGCTTAGATTCTTGCTAAAGTGGATCTGAACTAAAGACCTTTTTACTCAATTTCACCACAATGCAGTGCTGCAGATATCTTAGGAATGATAGATACAAATGATTCAGAGAACAGTAACGAAGAGGAAGATGCTTTCTAATATCGATCTTAGGTTTCAGACTTATAAAAAATTAATAAAAAAAATAGTTTTAAATATTAAGAACTGGAGGAATAGCCTGAGTAGCACCATGAAAGAAAAGAAGTAAAGTCGAGCAGGCGGTTTTTATAGGATGACAAATCACCATAGCCTAAAATTAAATCAGTAACTTAGCCTTTAGTTCACTTTGAAAGGGCCTGATAGGCTCGATGATCAATTGATTTACCTTACTATTTTTATGTTATTACTCCACAACTTTGCATAACTATATGATTATTTATGGTATAATAATTTGTTATTTTTTCCTTTCTTTTGAATTTGTTATAAAAGAATAGTTTACAAGAAAATATAATTTAATTAATATTATCAGCAAATATTTTTATCAAAATGTATCCGCAAAACCTTGTTTAAGGCATATTTCTTTTGTTTAGGTTTGATTAAAGATTATTCAATTTGACAATGAATTCTTTTCAATATAATAACTGCTTAATTAAGATAAGAATGAATATTCTGATCAAAAGCGATAGTTAATCTTCTCAATCATCCGATAGGAAAGAATACTAACTGTAGCCGTTGCTTCAAAAACTATCCATTAAGGTACGATCTACTCAATTCAGATAATGAGATCGGCTAAAAGCGTATTGAATTAACAAATAATGGCTTCTTTACAGACCAAATACGAGTTACTGGTGTCGACTGAGCAGAACATTTTATAGTTCTTGGAGTATTTTATTTATTCAATGCTTAACCATATTAATCAGCTGCAGCAAATCAATTCAATGTAGTTTGATATTAATTTAGCGATATTGCAAAAGAGGATTATAGAGTACTAGAGGCGGCTGCACAAAAATCATAGGGAGAAGTGAGGAAACACGTAAGAATATAACAACAACTTAAAATTTATATGGATTGCCTCGAGGAAAAGGTGGAGGAACTGTAAAAGAAATTAGATGTGGAAGAATTAAAATATCACCAACTATTCGAAGTAGTTATTTTATGACTTAGAGCATGAGAGAAATCGATTAGTAAAGAAGATAATTAATAAAAAAACTATTAAGATGCGATGAAGAGAAGGAAAAAAACAAATCTCAGCTCTGCAACTATGCCACAATAAACGATCAAATATATAAAGATTACTATGCTGGCAGGAAGACTAAGGTCAATACGAAAAGCCGTCATCTAATGGATAAATACAATTAGCGCAGCAAAAAATTGAGTGACAAAAAGAGTCGGGGTCAACTGTAGTTCGTTGATGGAGCTATTCAGATTAATCTTTCTAATAATATAGTGGTAAATAAAAAGCGGAGCTATGATCAAAATTTAAGCAGACCCAACCCAATCAGCCATGATAATTCTATTCGAGGTATTTTGATGTGTAGTTAGAGTTGATTAAAACAGTTCAAATGAAGGAAGCAACCTCGCAAGAACGTCGACCTAATCGAAAAATATCAAAGTATAAGACGGAAGTTAGCGAAATGGCTAATAAAAAATAGAAAAGATGTAATTCTGTTTGTAATTGATCATTATTTTTCAAATTTATTATGTTAACTCAATGACCTAAAAACAAATTAAAGAGTATCAAATAATTTACCAAATACCATTCTATAAAAAGAAACCGAGAGGAATATTAGGATAAAGGTGATCGATTTAAATTTGTTGAAAATTTATCAATACAACTTAAGTTAATTTGCAAATAACGAAATTTGAAAAATGTAATTTACCGCGATTTTCGAGATTATTACTATTGTTTAATCTAATTCATTTTTAATTAATTTCTTTTTTGAAATTATTTTCTTTTATATTTACCATGATAAAATCCTTAAAATCTTTCAAAGTCTCCTTCAGGAAGGTTTGCTGATATATTTTAGGCTCATGCGGCTGGAAAACGTATAAGTAATGATGTAATGATAATCTTAAGATCTAATAACTTTCCTAATAATTTTAAATTATGAATTCATAGTAATTTCAAATAAAAATAAACAAAAAAATCATATAATTTTTCAAAATTAATTAATTTCCTCTTTTTTCGTTTTGTTTTGATTTGATTATGTTACCTAATGATTTCCACACCAAAATAAATCATCAACTTATAATTCAACTTCAAATCTAAACATATTAAAATTAAAAACAAAAAGCTCTAAGTTCAAATAAAATTTAAGGATAATATCTCCATCATTTAAATTTTCATTCCCAATTGCAATTTTCATTTATTAATCTACTAATATCTCATCATTTTGTATAATTATTTTACTTTAGTAAAATGACATCATCAGAACTCAATTATTAGGTATTTTACTCGTTTATTCAGCTAAAACATATTTTTGGAGGGATACATCTCGAAAATGACTTGTCACTCGAACAGCTAGAAAATTAGCAGAAAAAAATATTAAAGCTCAGAGAAAAAGCACAATCGAGTCATAAAAAAATTTATCAATCGTTGAATGTTATTAAAAGTAGCATATTAGATCTGACTGATAATTTTCTAACTCTTACCAAGGGAACTAAACTGTCTGGAAATGTGATGGCAGTGCTATCAGGTGAAATAAACTCTTTACTTCAAAATCTCTCTTAATAAGCACTATCTCTCTCAAAAACCATGTAAAATAAAGGAGAATCATATGAGCCCAATCTAAAGAAGATAAAGTAAAGATATTTATAGTGCGCTTAAAATTTAGATCACTATAAGAAGAAGGTAAGTTTGCTGAAAACCAATTTATAAAAGCAACCCTTAATAAAAGTTAAGCCTAATTAATACGAACGAGTCTAAAGGGTAGTGATGAACTTAATTTAGAATTATTAAAAATTATTACATGCGGAAAAGGATTATGAAAAGATTCAAGAGATAATGATTCGACGGATTATCGAGTTTAATAATGAAGGGATCAAGAATATTTATAATGATTTCATCTCAGTCTTTTCTGCTTTTGGAAGCAATGTAATGATTATGAGTTAAAAGGTTACCAAATATATACATCAGAGCTTAATTTTCAGAGATATTTCTTTACCAAAAAGTTTAAGCACGAAAGAAATCAAGAAAGATGTCAATAAAGAGGCAGATTCTGCCCATAAGAATTAATTTTTAGCAAACGGATAAAATTACAAGTAATATCAGCAATTTGTAAGTCGTCTTATAAATTAAAAGCAAATTTAAAGTATACACATCCTAACTTAGATTATTTAAAATCAATTATTTGTATGGAGCTTACAAGATCTTATAAAACTCAAAAGATATAATAAATATTCAATCAAAGATAAACAATTTGTATAATTCATAAAGAGTAGGAGACAAATACCTCATACTTTAATTAATTCAGAAATATGTATAGCAGTTCAACATTATTAGAGCAAATAAACGAATCAGTTGCCCTCGGAAATACTAAAAAATATAATAATTAAATAGCTGATGGAGGTCTATTGAAAAGATAAAAGTAAAATATTTTTAGTGATGAAGATCTAACAGGTTAATTCATTTTCAATAGTATCTTTTCAACTGAATTGGAAAAGAAATAATAGTATATTCCTTCTGCTTTGGTAAAAGATATTGATAATTAATAAAAGATCAATCATAAAGGTACAGACAGTTCACCAAATACAATAAAAGGGAACTCGTCTAGAGAAAAGAAAAAACTTAAATTTATAGATAACAAAGCTGTTATTTAATCAGGAAGTGAAAAGAGTATAGAAAGCATTAAGTCATAAGCATCTTATCACGATTATTGTTTTTAATTTAAACAGAAGAAATCAAAATAATGTATTAATCCCCAATAAACAAAGACAACAAAGCAGGATTAGACAAACTTTGGTATTACTGGATGCTTCAATCAATCAGAAATTACTAAGCAGAATGGAAGCACAAATTTAGTTAATTTTAAAGGGAAGGCTAATCATTAATTTACCATTAATCCTTCTTTTTCGTAAAAATTATTGAAATATTGTCATCCAAGTTTATTGCAACAAAATCACTTTCAAAGTGACCTTACAAAAAACATTCCTCATATCTGATAAATCTAATAATGATGACTTATTCAATGTATAAATAAATAATTTAAAAGTATTGATGAATATTAATATCGTTATTAGATAATCTTTTCTTTAAAAACAATTGCCTTTAAGAAAAAGTTTATTTGTCAAGCATATTACAACTTAAAAATAAATTTACCATTTCTTCGGTGAACTTTAGGAAAGTTGGAAAAATCTTTTATCTTATTGTTATTGGCCGTTGAGGATTTTTACATTGATTTAACTGAACTTGAAGTTTTTACAATTTGATTTGCTATTAAAATTTGTTGAAATAAAATATTTAAAGATAACTAAAAATAAAGCCAAAATTATTAGTTTTAGAGGATTGATTGAAAATTTAATCAACATACATATTATCTGATAAAATAATTGATCGGGAATAATGAAGGTTGATGGATGGATGCAGATCATTCGAAATGGTTCCTGAAGTAGAGCACGTATTTTTTGAATTCAATGTACCTTTCAATTTTATCCATCTTGCCCGTTCGCAATATGGATAAAACATATCTTCTTCTCAGCATTATTTAAAGCAAAGAAAAAAATATTTGCCGAATCATAATCATACGATTACTATCGGCGGGGAGGTACTTTCTTGACAGCGACGAGGGAGTGAACTTCGAAAATTAAAACTCCTTTTGAACATCCTTAAAATTCCAACCTCTCTCTGAGCAATAAGCCTGAGTCTGGTGTTTAAATGTTTTGAAAATTAACTTATACAGCTTACTTACCATGTTTGGGAAGATGTGCTTGCCATAATCCTTTTCCTATCCTTCCTTCCTTCTGGTTTTGTGGGTCATTGTAGTGTCATTCGAATTGGATATCTCCTCTGGATCTGGATCTGGCTGTTGCTAATGATAGATCTCTTCATGGAAAGGTAGATGAACCGAGGGTTCCTGTTAAAAGAAGAATTACCCTAATTATGAATTATAATAATAACCTTAGAGGGAGGACTCAGTTTTGATGAAGGCATTGTATGTGTCTGCTATTTTCCAGTCAAAATATTGATCTTAAGAGGAGTTGATCCTAGAAAGCATTGTATTAATAGATTATAATATCTTTGATTATGCACTACTTTTTTAACTCATTTTTTAATTTTTTTGATGAATTCCGATATAAATTCTTCATATAAATTTTTAAAAATAACTGTTTAGAGGTGCTTATATGTCAGAAAGCGAACTGAAATCTATTCGTTAAGATGTTTGAGTCAAAATTAAATTGCGATATTTATTGAAAATCATTTATATATTTTCCTCTAATAGAGTCTATATCCAGTATTAGATAACTCTGAAATAGGAAGGACACTTTGATATTCAAGGCTGCTTGTAAATCCTTTTAATTTAAGGCAAGCTTGTATCTCCTCATGGTACTAATCATAAATTAGGAGATCTCCTCTTTCTAATTTAAAATTGATTCCACCATTAATGGCATATCTTTTGTGTTACTATTTCAGCGGGTGGATTTTGTTGTGGCCAAGAGAGAATAAAAAGTTGAGATGCTCATATTCTATAAATCCTCCTTTTCCTCCTATTTTGAAAACATGATGCTGGAATATTCCCCAAAATGCATGCCGAGATGCGATGAGAAGTATAGTACAATTAATTGCAAATATTGAGCGAATTCATCTTTTTGAAGAGAAGATCATTATCTAAAAAATGTAAAATTGGATGCAAATATCATTTAAAGTGCAGAATGTTATTTTCTCTACAGTTAAATTAAATTGGGATATCTTATCATCGAATACATCCATCTTCTCCAGACTGATTTTCTGCTATATTTGGTGTTAATTTTTGAAAAGAGATTTTCTTCATCTACCGATTATTTTATTGATATAGATAGATCGAATCCTAATTTCAAAAAAAAGAGTAATGAAGCTCAAGCATCTAAATACTACATTGAAGAATGGAGCAATGACTATACTGAAGTCAAAAGACGAACGCTGAAACCAGAAATTTATGTCTACCATCATATCGATTTGATCAATGATCTAATGATCAAAAAATTAAAAGATAACATTAAGAGAATAGTAATATTTCCTATAAATACTTTTAATAAAATACTCTAATATTTATTTTTCCTGAAAGAAACATCAAAACTCCTAAGCATGATCATAATTAATTATTATTTAAATAAAAAAGTAAGAATAAAAAGAGAAGATTTCACTAAAATAATATCCATTCATAAAACTGCACTACACATTTATACTAATTAAATTTAACAATTTATTTGTTATATTTTATAAACTCAGTTTTATAATTTTTAAAAGCTTAATTATTAATATGAACAACAAGTCAATTAAAGAGAAAATATAATCGATATGGATGACACTTACTAACCTGAAGTCAATGGATGTGGTACAACAAATAGCGGATTCTCAAAAAAAAGTGAATGCAATCATCGGGAAAAATGAGATATAGAAGATCAATCATTCTTCACTGCTTAAGTTTATCATATATGAACTGATAATATTCGCAGGCTAAAATCACAAAGTTGATTAGGATGAGAAAACTCTACGTATTTCTTCAAAATAATTGAATTTATAAGAGAGGCTCGTAAAATCAATAGGTAGGATTAAGTAGATTAAAAGCTTACTAAATAGCATTGGAAAAAACAAGAAAGAAACTACTTCGGAAATTACGATTGATGTTTATGACTTTAAGTCACTAACTCGCAAGTTGAACATTCTTGAGGAAAATTTACTTCAAGAAGGCAATATAAATAGGATGGATACAGTGAATCCAGTAGATACAGAAGGAATGGAGTTGATGATTGAACAACTTGAATCTTTATTGAAAAAGAAAGAAAAACGAATTAAAGAATTAAACAAAGAATTAGAGAAGAGCGCTAATGATAAAAATGAGTTAGAGCAGGTAATATATTAACTGGAAACGAGAAATAGAAGTTTAGAAGAAGAAAATTAATAATTGACTTTAGAGTTATCGAAAATCAACAGCTAATATGAAAAATACAAGATACAACAAAAAGATCAACTCTTTTATGGAGGAATTGATATGGCCAATTCATAGTTGTTAACCAACAAAATTGAAACTAACGTTTCTGAAAGTACACTAAACTAGCAAAATTAAGAATAATTTGATTGGAATTGCCTATTGGCTCCAAATTCTAATAAAATGCTGGAAAAGTGTCCATCTCCACCAGTTTCGAAGGGCATGATTGAAGACCCTGCTCTAAAAAAAAGATTTTCAAATTTGACTTCAAAGGATGATCAAAGTCTTTTAGATTCCTTTCCTCTTGGTAAATAGTTATGTCTAAAAAATGATGATAGCTCTCTCGACAGATTACTATTGATGCAAGCTCTGATAATTGAGCATACTCTTGAAAATATACTCAATTGATTATTTTATGATCTTATCATACAAAATTGATTTGAGACCCATTCAAGACAATTTAATGATTTGGTCAAATGCCATCCAATTAATTTCTATGATATCCTTTAAATAGTTAAAAACTCACAACAAACTCTATTTTAAACTGATTATTACGATGCTAATGCCGTGAGCAATATAAAAATTTAAATAAAGAAGGATATTATTGTTTATTCAATATTAAAATAGATTAAATTGGGGTTGGGGTTGGGGTTGGGGTTGGGGTTGGGGTTGGGGTTGGGGTTGGGGTTGGGGTTG
>Ga0302188_10000489_pt1 | contig 33518 bp, 39 predicted proteins | sample II_Bog_E2_1_FD_198783 | JGI IMG/M metagenome (GOLD analysis project Ga0302188, IMG submission 198783) | Peat permafrost microbial communities from Stordalen Mire near Abisko, Sweden - II_Bog_E2_1 | ecosystem: Environmental > Terrestrial > Soil > Wetlands > Peat | place: Sweden: Abisko...
ACTGGTCTTATGCGAATAGTTTGGCTTTACGAAGAAAGGAATTTTCAGGTGTGGCGTCAGGATCGTAAACAGGCTCCAACCGGGTCATCCGGGGCGGTAGCTGGAACAACTCTGCCCAGAACTGCCGGTCAGCGTATCGCAACTACAACGACCCTGAGAACCGGAACAACAACATTGGCTTCCGCCTGTGAGTACAAATTTTCGCCCGATAGATGCCGTTTAAGGATTGCATCTCAGAGCATTAGGATTTGTCCAGATCCTGATCCCGAGCTGGCTGGGATACCAGCCAGACGAATAAGAAGAACCGGTGCGTCTGGTAGCTTTATTGTCGAAGGCCGTACCGGTTCGTTTTTTACATCATGAAAGGTGGGTCAAGCAATTCGTGGAAAGAGGGCCAGCAGTCCAGCATGATTAGGGAGTTTAATCCCTAGTCACTCGTTTCAACAATTGGAGTAAAACTGTTCCTCATGAGAGTACACGAGATATTTATACATATATAATTGTTATCTATTTTGTATAATTTTTATATTATTTCTTCTTTAAATGATCATGTACTGAAATTAAAATGGGAGATTATATTGCTCGCTAGACTATCCCAAAGCCCTTTCTATGGCTTCCCTGACGAGTTGTTGTAAGGGTAGGTCTAACTTTGTAGCAACGTGACTGAGGTCTTCATGGAGTTGTCCAGGAATACGAAAAACAAAGCTTTTACCGACTTTATATCGACCATATTGAGATGAGAAATTTTTTAAGCTGTTTATCCCTAACTTTAAATATTCTGAAATTGCTAAACGAATAAAGAGACTTTTTGAACTACCGAGAGCCTTGATCTTTTTATGCATCGCTGCATCCAGTTCTTTTGAAATCTGAATATGCATTGTCTTATCTTTTATCTGATGTTCTATCGGTAATCGATCCATGTTTCTTACTCCTTAATTAAAAAAATCACTCTACCCCAGTGCTATTTTGATCAATGTGTATACGTATGTCAACATATTAATTTGAAATTCATTAAAAAATATTTTCATTTTTCTATAATCAAGACTTGCAAATGTATACATATATATGTATACATTATTCATCAGCAGTTATAATGAAGTACAAACACAAGGGGGATATAAAATGGAAAATCAAGAAATCATGCAAGCATTAGAAAAAATCGCAATTGAGCACAGCACACCATTTTGTTATGGATGCTAAGCAAAAGCGCCATCGGGAACATGCAAACACTGCATGTCAGATGACTTAATGAGAATTACGGAGGATAATGGACCTGAATATGGCTTAGATTGGATTATCTCAGATGTTGTTAGCCAAGAATTAACGCCAATCAACGTAGAGGAGGCATTTGAAAGTTCAATGGAAGGTTGTTATGAAGAAACAACGAAAATAGGATGGCTAGAATATGATACGATCAGCGCAATCAAAGAGCTTGATCCTTTATCCTGGAAAATAGCCCGTGATGAGTGGATTGATTTTGAGATGTCCGATGATCGAATCATTGAAATCGAGGGCGAATATTTTTGGATGGATGATGTTGAGTCTTTTATCAAGCGTGAATTGAAAGACGATGAGAGTTAAAGGCAAGAGCTAACAAAACCCCGCTAAGGTTGCCCCTCATGGAAGAGGGGCTCTCTGTTAGCCCTTTCAAAAAATTTACCACGATTACTCATTCATTAATATTAATAATCTATAGTATGCATTTTTATTTTGTCTCTCCGCCCGTTCGTCTATTGTGCTGCACAGCATGGAACTCAAATTTGAAACGAATTTGCCGCAAGTTTTGTCCGAGTTTGATGATTTGGCAAAAGTTCAGATGCCCTATGCCCACACACTCACGCTCACGATCCTTGCCAACAAAGCCAAGGACAAACTCATTCAAGGCTTACCGAGTGAATTTATTTTACGCCGCAGATGGGTCAAAGATGGCATCAGAGCAAGACCCGCAGAAAAGCGAGATTATCCCAATTCAGTGAGTTATGTCGGATCGATTGATCCATTTATGCCAGATCAGGCATTAGGTGGGACGAAAGAACCCACTGGCTCGCAAAACGTTTCAATTCCTGTTGATATAAGAAAGAACATCACAAGCACCACACCCAAGAGCAAATGGCCGAGTGAACTCCTAGCGAGTCATCCAACAAATTATGCATTCATCTCTCCTCACGGGGATCAATGGTTTGTCTATCGCAAACGTCCAATAAAGATGAAAGGCAAGCGTGCCAAAGCAGGCTCGGCATTAGCTCAGAGGCGACGTGAGCAGAGAGACAAGATAAAACTCCTTTACCTCTTAAAGCCCCAAGTGCACATCAAAGAGCGCTGGCCGTTTCAACAGACGGTAGAGAAAGAGGTTGAGAACGAATTTTTTGAAACCTTCTTAAACGCATTAGGAGGCGCAATAGCGAGCAGGAAATAAAGAACAATCAGCAGCATGAATCAGTCTATGAGAATAGATGCTTGGGTCCTTCCCGTGCGCGTCAAGGTGGGGTGCCGCGCGGGGGCCCCCGAGCTATTTCCTGACTGCGTCATAAATGGAACTCTAAAGCAGTTTACATAAGTCGGGTATTAATAATAGGAAAGGTATGAAGTTAGTTACAATTAATCAACTCACAGAATTAACTGGAAAAGCCCATCAGACGATTAAGAATAAATTAGTTTGTCTTGATGTCATCAAAGAAAACGAGAACAGTTTTCTCTATGATTCAAAAAAAGCTTTAGACTTGATTTATGGTGTAGAGGAACCCTCGGATCTGAAAGAAAAAAGAGAACGCGAGGAAATTGCTTATACACAAGCAAAACGGATTAAAGTAGAACTTGAAACCCGAGTGTTGGAAGAAAATCTCATTGATGCGGATGAGGTCAATCAAATTTGGGCTAAGCTCATTACCGCTTTTCGCTCTAAAATACTTTCCATTCCAACTAAATCTGCCATAGAGCTCACCTACATGAATCAGGCAGAAGAAATAGAAGATTTATTAAAAAAATACTGTGAGGAAGCACTTAATGAACTCTCAAACTTACAAGAATTTAGCAGCGGAGAAGCTGGTGAGCTCAATGCTGGAACTGGTAGCGCCACCCCCTAAGTTAACAGTTTCTGAGTACGCTGATATTGAAAGAAGACTGAGTAGTGAAAGCTCATCACAGCCTGGAATTTGGCGGACCTTTCCTTATCAAAAAGAGATGATGGATGCGTTAAACGATCCAAGAATACGTAAAGTGGTGTTGATGACTGGATCTCAATTAGGTAAAACGGAGTGCCTCAATAACATTATTCTCTACTATATTGCGCACAATCCATCTCCAGTTCTGATGGTCCAACCTACTCTAGATATGGCAGAGAGTTATTCCAAGGATCGTTTGGCACCTATGATTAGAGACACCCCCTCTCTCTCAAAAAGAATCAAAGACCCACGCTCGAGAGATAGTGAAAATACATTGCTGCATAAGCGGTTCCCAGGGGGATGGATTGGCATAGTCAGTCCAACGCCGAGTCAATTGTGCGCTCGACCTGTTCGAATTTTGCTGATGGACGAAGTCGATCGATATGCCCACACAACGGAAGAAGGTGACCCGATCCGATTGGCAGAAAAGCGCCAAACGACATTCTTTAATCGAAAGTGCATTATTACTTCAACTCCCACGGTGAAGGGACGATCTCGAATTGAACAAGAATACCTCGCTTCTGATCAACGTCAATATTACGTTCCCTGTCCTTTTGAGGATTGCAATAAGTTTCAGGTTCTACGATTTCCTCGCTTGGACTGGGCAAAAGGCGACCCATCCACTGCAAAGTATCGATGTGAGCATTGCTCTAGGCTGATTCCAGAAGTAAAGAAATTTGAGATGTTAAAGAAAGGTCAATGGATTGCGGGAGCCACCTCTCGGGGAATTGCAGGATTTCATATCAATGAACTCTATTCAACTTTCAGTCCATGGGAAAAGTTAGCCAATGATTTTCTTTCAGCAAAGACACCAGAAACCTTAAGAGTGTTCATCAATACATCACTAGGTGAGACGTGGGAGGAAGATGGAGAGTCGCTGGACCCACAAGAACTTTTCAAAACCCGTCGTGAACCCTACAAGCTGAATACGGTTCCAGCAGGTGGAATCATTTTGATTGCAGCCTGTGATGTCCAGCGCGACCGGCTGGAGTGTGAAATTAAAGCGTTTGGAGAAAACAAGGCTGAGTGTTGGTCCATCGATTACCGAGTCTGGATGGGTACTCCTTCTGATCCGACTGATCCAGTTTGGAAAAATCTCGATGGCATTCTGAATGAGCAGTGGGAACTCTCAAGCGGGGTGCATGTCGGAATTGATATGCTGGGGATTGATACTTCATTTTCCACATCAACCGTTTACCAGTGGTGCAGATCCCATCATAACCCAGCTCGTATTATGCCCATTCGAGGAATGGATTCGCTTAAAATACCGATTGGGCAACCCACAGGAGTGGATGTCAACCAACGAGGTAAAAAAGTTCGTGGCTTGAAAGTCTGGCCTGTAGGCGTGAGTGTTTTGAAAAATGAAATTATGTCTCGTATTCAAATTGGGAAGGGCCAGCCAGGCTCGATGCATTTCCCTGAATATGACCTAGAATATTTCAAACAACTTTGCTCTGAAAAATACTCAAGAAGTGTGAACCGGAAAGGGTTTCCGTCTTATGCCTGGACTAAGGTGTACGAACGCAATGAGGTTTTTGACTTAGCTGTGTATAACTACGCTTGTTACATTGCTCTAGGTTGTCTCAGATGGACTCATGAGCGGTGGCAGCAAGAAAAAGAAGCGAGAGGGCTGAGTGTTCCTGAGTTAAAAAAACAGAAACAACCTTCAAAACCCAAAGTGAAAAAGTTGTTCAAATAGAAAACATTTCAATTAAAATATGAGAAACCATTCTTTGCATTTTTGGGTCAATGATACCTAATTTCTTAACGAGTCGAGCTTTGTCTATTGTGCGAATTTGGTCGAGTACGATGTTCCCATCCTTGCCTGAAAAGTGACAGGCAACTCTTGTAGGGTACGTTCGCCCCTGGGTCGTCATGGGAGCAATGATCACAGTTCGAATGTGATGATTCATTTCATTTGGGGAGATGACAAGCGCTGGACGTGTTTTTTTGATTTCGCTTCCCACTGTAGGGTCAAGGTTAACTAAAAAAACATCAAAGCGGTTTATTTCCATTGCCACTGGCTTTCGTCAAAATCATTTAAGATCTCAGGTGAGATCTTATCATCCCCTTGTTTTGACATCTCTAAAAATGCCTGATCCCAGCCTTTTCTATGTCCCTTGCTCAAGGGGCGTAAAATAATAGCTCCATCCACCGCTTCGGCTTCAACTTCCTTTTTAATGCCGCACTGTTCAAGGAGCAGCTTTGGAAGCCTCAGTCCTTGAGAATTGCCGATTTGTACAATTTTCAGTTTTACATTCATAGATATGATTGTAATTACATTGTGATCACATGTCAAATTCTTTCACCTTGGTGTGTTTTAGATATTAATATCTCATTAATATTAATCATTTATAGTATGCTTTCGCCTTGGGTCCAAAGCTTTCATCCTCTAAATTGCCTGGTATGGCAAGTGAGTCTCAAGAAGAGAAAAACTTATCGGAACTGACCGATACTCTTCAAAAAGGAATAGAATACGTAAAGGAAGGTGATCGAGAAATTCGATATCGCTCTTTTGAGGATCTCATTCGCATGAGAAACCTACTTATGAACTCCCTGGGGAAAAGCAGGTCAAAGTCGATCATCCTCCCCAGGTTCAAAAAGGGGTTGTGAAGTGACATCGGCCACGACCCTTTTCGATAAATTCATTAATTATTTTGATCCAAAAAAGGGGCTCTCTCGGAAGACAGCCAGGCTTGCTCAAAATCGGCTGATGAGCCTGGCGAGACACTACGAGGGGGCTTCTTTCTCGCGTAGAACTCAGGGATGGTCACCCAGGTCGTCCAATGCAGATGCTGAGATCAAACTGGCAGGCAGGACATTGAGAGACCGCACTCGCTATCTCTGTCGTAATCATGCACTCGCCAGAAAGGGAAAACAGGTCATCGTTAATTCTACGATCGGGGATGGGATTAGGCTCCAGATCAGGGGTCCAGAAAAACTGAGACAAAAGGTACTTCCTTTGTGGAAAGAATGGGCTGAAACTCCTGCAATTGATTACTACTCTAGACATAACTGGTATGAGCTGCAACGGATTGTCATGGAAGGCTGGGTGGAATCTGGCGAGATGTTAGCTAGGCTTTATAAAAAAAGAGGACAAGAAATTCCATCCGTCTACCGAGTGATTGAGCCTGACTACTTAGACTCCAACAAGGAGATGGCCCTTCCTCATGGAAATTATATCATTCAAGGGATTGAGTACGACGGCAACGGCCAACGCATCAATTATTGGTGTTTTCCCCAACATCCTGGATCATTTCTCTTATTTCTTCCCAACTCATTCATCTCTCAACCTATTCCATCCCATGAAATTTTGCATATTTACGACATGGAGCGGGCCGAACAAAATAGAGGAGTGACCCCCTTTCATAGTACACTCTCACTCTTTAAAGACTTTGATGACTTTAGCGATGCTGTTCTCATGCTTCAAAAGATTTCAGCATGCTTTGCTGGGTTTATTCACGATATTGACGCTCCCGACACAGTGGGAAGGACGGACCCAGAAGAGGAGTTTGAGAATTTAGAGAGTGGAATGCTAGTGAAGCTTCCTACAGGAAAATCCATTACTTTCAATCAGCCTCCTGGGAGTGGGGATTATCCCACGTACTCCACCATTCTAATGAGGCAACTGGCCAGTGGTCTGGGCATTACCTACGAAGCCTTAAGCTCAGACTACAGTAATGCCACATTCTCCAGTGCAAGAATGGCTGAACTCCAGTTCCGTAGAAATGTGAGCCGGTGGCAAGGAATGATTATTTCCCAATTCTGCATTCCCACATGGAATGAGTTTAAAAAAATTATGAGTGTCAAAATGGGGCCAGAGATCAACCAGCTGACGGTCGGGTTTACCACTCCATCGCATCCCTACATTGATCCACAAAAAGAAATCCTGGCCACAAGGGAAGCTCTGAGGATCGGTACGATGAGCTGGAGTGAGGCGGTACGAGAACAGGGCTACAATGCTGAAGAGCTGCTCGATGAAATTCAGCATGATTTTGAAGAACTCAAAAAGAGAGGATTGAAACTTGAGTGCGACCCCTCAATCGAACTTGATGCAAAACTCAAACTTCAAGAACAAGCAAAGAGCAAGGAGACAGCGTGAAAAAATTAAAAAATTTATCGAGATCAGCCGAAGTGAAACCCGAGTCGATCAACACTGAGAGTCGTTGTGTCGATTTAGTGTGGAGTACGGGAGCTTCAGTTCAAAGACAGTTTTGTGATGGAGAAATTTTCAACGAGGTTTTGTCTTTAAGAAAAAATTCGGTTGACCTCTCACGGCTGAACCGAGGGGCTCCCTTTCTCAAAGATCACAGCCGTGATGTGGATTCAGTTCTAGGCTGTGTGGAGCGCGCCTGGATTGATGAGAAAAAAGGGGAGGCTTGGGCCACCGTCCGGTTTGATGCGGATGGAGAGCGATATTTCAAAAAAATTCAGGATAAAATTTTAAGAAATGTCTCAGTAGGGTACCAGATTTTGGAACTCGATGATGTATCTAAAGAGGATCACTCCATTCGCACATTAGAAGCATCGAGATGGATTCCACTGGAAATCAGCCTAGTTGCTATCGGTGCAGATCCCCATGCTTCGATTCGTGCAGATCAAGAAATGACAGAAGTTATGATTCATAATTTAAAAGAAAGAGAGCAAGAAGTGAAACCGATTGAAACAATCAAAGAATCCGAAAAAGAAAAGATATCGCAAGAGACTGAGCTGAAGAGGGAACTTGAAGTGAGGCAAGAAGAAAGAAAAAAAGTCCTTGCCATTCAAGAGTGTGCACGAAGTCTAGGACTTGCGCACTCATCAGTTGAATCAGTTTTAGCTCAAAATGCTTCACTTGAGCGTTCAAAAAGCCTGCTTTTGGATGAGTATACCCGTACAGGAAGTACTCATATCATGCATGGGATGATCAAGGCTGGGGAGTTAGATGAGACCGAAACGAGGAGAATCGGACTGGAGCAACACCTGCTGCATCGATCTTTTCCAGAAAAGTATGAATTAAAAGACCAGGGCAGAGAGTATTATGGAATGTCTCTTTTGGATGTGGCCAAAGATTGTGTAGAAACGATGGGTATTAGATCCCGTGGTCTCAATAAGCTCTCAGTCTTTGAGCGAGCGATGACCACATCTGACTATCCGCTGCTGCTGAGCAATATTTCAAACAAAATTCTGCTCAACTTTTATGAATTAGCCGAGCGAACCTACACCCCCTTTGTGACAGAAAAAGAGGTTTCAGACTTTAAACCCGTCAATCCACTGAGGGTATCTGAGATCGGAGAACTGAGGGAACTGCCTGAAGATTCAGAGATCGAAGCCACTTACCTCACTGAGCAAGGAGATTCTTACCGGATTAAGACCTACGCACGAATGCTTCATTTTTCACTTCAGCAAATGGTGAATGATGATTTGGGGGCCTTTACCAAAGCTTTAAGTACTTTCGGAGTAGCAGCCGCTACAACTGAACAAAACCACATCTATGATATTTTTATTAAAAATTTAAAAATGGGAGATGGAAGCCCTCTTTTTGATGAGGGAGCCCCCCACAAGAACGTGGTCACCGTTGCCAAGGATAAAAAGCTTTTGGGAGACACGGATCAAATCTCAGATGGATTTTTTAAGATGATGGATCAGCGCTCGATGGCTAATAACTATTTAAGCCTCAGTCCAAAATATCTTCTCGTGCCACACACCTTACGGGAAGCTGCACTGAAGATGGTTTCAACAAACTTCTTAGCCACTCAATTCACGAATCAGAATATTTACGGTGGTCAGTTCACTCCCATTATTGAGCCCAGGCTTTCGCTTTCAGCTAAGGACGCTAAGCCCAAGGAGAACGCTTACTACCTGCTTGCTGGAAAAGAAAAGATCGATTTTATCGAGTACGCTTATTTATCCGGTGCTCGTGGAATTCAAACCGAGCCTCAGCAATCCTTTGAGCGTCTGGGATTTAGAGTACGAGGAGTTTTACACTTTGGAGTCAAAGCATTGGAATATCGAGGTGCTGTAAAAATTAGACAAGACATTTAACTTAATTCAACGAAAGGAATATATGAAAAATAGAATTTCAAGTGGATCTTCAGTCAACTACCGAATCCCAGAGGATGCAGCCTTAGACCCAAAGACTGGACTTGCCGTCTTATCTGGAAATCCAGTTCTTTTAGGAAGTTTTTTTGGAATCGCATCAACTTCGGGACTTCCAGGAGAAATGATTAATATTCATTTAGTAGGGATTTATGAGCTTAAAAAACCCAATAACATCGGCGTTAGTTTCGGGCAAAAGCTTTATTATGACGACAAGCAGAAGTGTCTCACCCCTGCAGATTCGACTCTTCCCTGGGTAGCAGTGGCATCTCAAGAAGCTGGAGTCACCGATTTCCTAGTGACTGCACGACTCAACGGGGTGCCAGTTGATCTTCCTTTAAAGCCAGCAGGTCCCAGTGGGTAACTCCATTTTCAAAACCCTATTTAAGTCAAGCGCTAGCGTGTTTGGTGAGATGGCTCAGTACACACACAAAGAAGAACACCCCGTCGTCACTGAGATCAACGGTATTTTTGAAAAGCATCCCGTTGAATGGGGTGACGACGGGAGGGGACTCTTGGTTTCCAGTATCAGTACGTCCTTTAGCATTTTGTTGGAAGATTTAAAGGCCCCTCCCCAAGAGGGGGATGGGATCAGGATTCGTGGAGTTCAATACCGCGTGATGGAAATTCAAGAGAAAAGCTCAGGAGTCACCGCAAAACTGATTTTGATGAAAGAGGCCCATGCATAAGAGATCGAGTTTTAGAAATAAAATTCAACATAGATTACAGGACTCAGGCTGGTTCACTTTTGATATTTACAATGGGCGGCGTGATCCGATGGCGATTCGCAGGCTTCCTGCCCTCTTCCTCATTAACCTAGACGAATCCGTGGAGCGCTTATGTGAAGCTCCGGTGATCTTGAGAAAGACCTACAAGCTTGGGGTTGAGGTTCTAGTCTCACACACTCACGCGCCGATGGGGTCTCACTGGTCTCCAGGGTCTATCGACGAGCAACTCGACCAAATTACGCAAGCAATTGAGAAGTGTTTACTCTCGGATGATGGAGTGTTTTTAGGAGAAGACCTCTATTGGTTTCACTTGGAATCCACTGAGTTTCACTCCTCTTCCAAAGGGGATGAAATTCTAGGTCATGCAAGAATGATTTTTAGAATTATTTATGACGAAAGCCCTGATCCTTCCAAACCATTATTTGAATTAGAAGTGATGGAGTTAAACTATGCAATTTAATGAAATTCCACAAACAAGAGCCCCCTTTCTTTTTGTTGAGATTGATAATTCAAAGGCGCTTTCAACACCTCAGCAAAAGTACAAAGTCCTGCTCCTGGGTCAAGGGCTTAGGTCTGATACAGATCAGCAACCCAATGAAAGAGAATTAGTGCGAATCACCTCAAAAAAGGATGCAAATCGGTTTGGCTCAAATTCCATGCTGGCTGCAATGATTCAAAGCTTTTTCAAAGGCACCCGTGGCATTGGATTTGATGTCTATGCTATGGCGCTTTCTATGGATTCTCCATCTGTTTTACCCGATGGAATGAAGTCGGCTTGTGGAAGTTTTACTTTTGCAGGTACATTGACACAAGATACTGTTTTTACACTTTCTTTCGCTGAAGTACCTATCACAATAACCATCCCACCTCCATCCAAGGGAAAAGATTTTAAACTGGAGGATTTAGCAGCTCTTGTTGCTTCCAAGATCAATGATGCTGGAGTGCCCGTGAGTGCCAATGTGAATGATAAAAATAAACTCACTGTAGATGTTATTTTTAAACACCCAGGGATCATTGGAAACGGCTACGACTTAAGATGTGAGAATGTGCCAGGTCTTAAAATATCGGCGACTTCCCTGAGTGCTGGAGTGGGAGTTCCTGTGAATCTGATAGGCGCACAAGCCAATCCAGATAAAAAAATACCTGAGATCCAAAGTATTCTAGAAAATTTGGAGCAGTTTCACCTCATTGCTTTTCCGTATCCTGAGTCAAGTGCTTTAAAAAAAATGCAAGATCAACTCAAACTCAGATGGAATGCGACTGAAAATCTTGAGGGAATGGCGTTTACTACCCTTTCTGATCAGAATATGCTTTCCAAGCCAGATCAATGCCTCAAAACTTTTTGTCTCAACTCTCCTTATATTTCACTCATTGCGTGGAATGGATTATCAGCTCATTATGAGGTGTGTGCCTGCATCATTGCCCAAATTGCAGAAAGTGCCTCTCGTGATCCCTCACAATCTTTTATTACACTGGCTCTACCTGGGCTGATTCCTGCAAAAAGGGAGGATCGATTTAGCTTCAAAGAAAGAGGGGATCTCTTAGGAGCAGGACTGAGTACCTTGAAAGAGGATACTTTCAACAGTGTGAGGATTGATAGACTCATTACCACATACACTGGAAATGGAGAATTTGAAGATGAATCCTATTTAGATGTCAATGTCCCGCTCATTTTAAGTTTTCTTAGATATTCATTCAAAAATTACTGGGGAGCAAGATTTTCTAGAGCCAAGCTCTCAAAAGAAACTCCCAGAGTCAGGACTCAGACCACAGTGGTTTATCCCAATCTCGTGAAAGCAACCCTGGTCTGTTGGTACAAAGACATGATTGAGCTTGGAGTCTGTCAGGACAATCTGGAGCAATTTAAGGAAAGCATTACGGTGGAAATCGATCAATCCAGACTAAATATTTATATTGAGCCTGAATTGATGAACCAGCTTGTCGGAACCGCTGTAAAAATGGCTTTTAGTAATTAGTAATAATTAGAAGGAGGTGAAGCATATGGCAGAACTCAGACGAGGCGGACTCATCCATCTCTCGTTTACCGGAGGGGCTCCCTTATTAGCCAAAGGGCACTTCGAAATTGTCATGGGTAAAGATAAGAGAAAAGCAGTTTACAGCACGAGCTGCTCAGGAGCTGTAGGATACACGTCAGAGCCTCAGAGTGCTAAAATTTCAGGTGAAATTCTCTTTGATAAGAAGACTCCAATCGAAAAAATCATCGAAGCGCAAGGGGTGGATGTCGTGCTTGAGCTTGCAGACGGCACGATTTTAACTCTGAAAGACGGATTTTTTACAGAAGAAGGAACTCTCAACACAGAAGAAAATTCAATGAAATTTTGCATCGAAGGTAGATCCATTGACATTGTAACCAGCAAATAAAATTAAACAAGGAGTAAAGTATGATTCAATTTCAACTCACAAAACCCATTCATTTCGGAGAAGAAGTCATTACGGAATTATCTATTAAAGAGCCAGTAGCCGCAGATTATAGAGGTGTTAATGTAGGATCTCAAGATCCAGCCATTCTCCTGGATTTTGCAGCCAAACTTTCAGGGAAAGCACCCTCTGTGATTGGTATGCTTTGTAATAAAGATACCTTTCGCCTGATCCGCGAGATCAATCGTTTTTTAGACGAGGGATTGGAGGCTACGAACGATGCTTAGGGCTTTTTGCTTACCTCTTTCACTGGCCACCTGAAAGTCTTTGGAATCTCACGATGGATGACATCAAATTTTGGATGGAGCGAGTGAGAGAATTGAGGGAGGAACTCAATCGTCATGGCAAGGAATAAAGAGTTTACCATCTCTGTGGCTCTGAGGGCCGTGGATAAACTGAGCCAGCCCATGGCCAAGATGAACCTTGCGTTCTCTCAGATGTCAAAAACTTTGAGACGCGCTCAGGCTACCTCCGCTCTTTCTCCTTTGTCAAAGTTTTCAACCGAAGCGAGAGGATGTTTTCGTTCAATGGCTGAGCTATCAGGTAGCATGGGGCTCACTCGTGTTCTTCAGGATACAAAAATCATAGGAGGAAAGTTAGGGCAAGTCTTTGGCTCAATTAAAAATGCATTTGGAGGCTTTGTCTCCTTTTTTATGAAAGGAAGCATTCTTTTAGGAATTGCTGGATTTAGTTTCTACGAAGCCTTGGGTGGCTATATCAGAAGAACAGAAGGATTGGACCGCGTTTCCAAAGCGTTTGGAATGTCTTCTGAAGCAATGCGTGGGTGGGGTTTTGCAGCTGAAGCAGCAGGGGTGGAAGCCGAAGGGTTTCATAAAGTTTTACGCAAACTAGCCACCTCGCAGGCGCTCGCTCACTGGGGGGTACCCAATGAAACGTTAAGTCTATACAATCTTGGGATAAAATCACTGACCCAAGGGGAAAAACTTAAAGGATTGGATAGCCTTTTATTTGAAGTTTCAAAACGAGTTTCAAATCCAAATCTGGATCAACAAAAGAAACTCGCTCTTTTAAAGCCTGTATTTGGCAGACAAGCTTACGATGCACTTGCGATGCTAGGAGCAGGACCCCAAGCTCTCAAAACCAGAATCACTGAAATGAGGGCCATCAGTTTTACTCCAGATGAGGAGGCTAAAAAAAGAGGAACTGCTCTGAGATATGCACAATTACGAGCCAAAGCTGCATTCACAGGAATGTCTGATACGATCATGAATGAGCTTGCTCCTGGGCTTGAGAAATTTTTCAATCAGTTCACTCAATTCTGGAAAGATAATCGAAAAGAAATCACACTCTGGGCTCAGACGTTCAGTCAAAAATTACCTGGAGCATGGGATGCTCTGAAAGATATTTTAAGCACAGTTTCAGCGTGTTTTAGACCCATCTTTTCTGCTATGAGTTTTTTAGTTCGAACATTTGGAGCAGGCAATACTGCTCTGGGACTATTCTTATCCTATTTCTCTATTAAAAATTTTAGCTCCATCCTGACATTAAGCAAATCCTTATGGAATCTGGGTAAAAACATAAAACTTCTTTATTCGAGTGGGAGATTAGTGGGCATCTTTGATAGTCTTCTGGGTGTTTTTTTGGCGCTTGCTCCTGAAATTGTAGGACTGACTGCATTGGCGGGTTTAGGCTATTTAGTTTATAAGAATTGGAATCAAGTTGAAAAACTATTTCAGTCCATTTCTAAAACCATCGGTATTTTAGAAAAAAAACCGATCTTCAATATTCTGATCCCAGCCATGAAAGACGCTTTAGGTGCTTTTCGCACAGTAGGAGGCTGGCTTACCCCTGATCTATCCACAGAGCGTGACGATCCTGAGACAAATAAGAACGAAGATATTTTTCCAACAAGAAATTCTAGCCCAGCTCGCATCTCTGATGAAATCGATCATCTGATTCAAAACCCAGATCGTGAAAGCAAGGTGAGTCCAAACCATGAAGTCAGTGAATATTTCAAAGCTATTCGAAACCCAACACAAAAGTCAAACGAACCTTTAGGTCAGATCACCATTGAATTTATCAATACACCGGCAGGAACCCGAATTTCACACCAAGACAGGCGTATTTCATTCCATGTCAAGCAGGGCAGATCTTTTCTTGAGGTACCCTCATGAGAAAGAAAAGATTATCCAGGGCATCGTTTCGAGGAGTCAAGTTTTACCTAGAGGAGTTTTCTGTTGAAAGCGCAAGACGTGTTGAAAAGGTGGAGTACCCCAACAGTGAAGCGTTTTCAACCGAAGACTTAGGGGCTCAAATCAAGTCCTATTATTTAAATGGTTTTGTTTTAGGACCTGATTTTGAAAACGAGAGAGAAAAATTACTCGCTGCCTGCTCTGATCCAGGACCTGGAAAACTAGTCATTCCTTATTTCAAAGAACTTTCAGCCCACTGCCTTTCTGTCAGAACGAATGAAACCACGATAACAGGTGGAATGGTCTCATTTGCTATGACTTTTTGTGAGTCATCCCAGCCTGCTTTGGATGTTTCTCATGATCCTTCGTCTCTCTCTCTAGGCTTTCTCAATCAACTCGTGGGCTTAGCAGGTAAAGTCCTCGATCGAGGGGTTTTACTTTATAATTCACTGGGTGGGGAATTCATTACCTCATCGTTTGATTTAGTCTCACGATGGGGAGACTCGCTGTTTGATGCATCTGATAGTGTACTTTCTGGTGCAGATCGAGTCGAAAAATCCTTTATCCCCATTATGAAACTCACCTATGGTGCAAATCAGCTCTCAGCAGCGATCTCTGAATACAAGAAAACTTTTTTAAATACTGCCAACGTACCTTGGATGCTTTTTGATTCAGTGAGAAATTTAGCAACCTCTCTTTGTGATCCCTTTTTACTCTATCAGCTTGAGACTCTTCTCATGGTGATGGATAGCCTGCCCTCTCCGGTTCCTCCCATTTCAGAGCATGTGAGTGTTCAGGCCCAAGAACAAAGGGCACAGCTTCATGAAACCTTTCAAACTGCAGTGGGGTCTGTTGTCGTGGGTGAAGCCGCCACTGCTGCCTTAAAAGCAGATTATGAGAGTCAAGAGAGTCTGATCCAAACCAGGGAATTTTTGATCCATCGCATGGATGATCTGAAGCAGCGGACTCAGGATGATGAAATTTTTCAGACGCTTGAGTCGCTCAAAACCCTTGTCTTCCATTCGCTGCAGCCCTCTCAAAAAACGACGACCCTTCGAGACTACACCCTATTCACCGACATGCCAGCCATCGTTGCTACCTATGATGCCACCGGAGATATCGATCAACTGGGTGCGATCATTCAGAGAAATAAAATCACTTACCCACCCCGAATTCAAGCAGGCTCTCATGGAAGACGACTTGAGGTGGCCTATGAATGATGTATCACTCCAAGTAGGAGAAAATATCTACCGAGGGTGGACATCCGTTCATATCAAGCGTTCTCTTTTTTGTGCTTCAGGTAGTTTTGATCTCACCCTCTCAGATCAAACGAATAGTAAGGATAACTCTCTTAAAATCAAAGCCGGAGACGCCTGCAGCGTATCCATCAATCTCTCTGGCCATCTCTCTGGAGAAATCTCAGGCCGTCATCAACCTGTCATTACTGGATACATCGATCAGGTTTCACGTTCTTTTGATGGTTCCTCTCGAGTCACCACAATCGCAGGCCGTGATAAAATGATGGATGTCATCGACAGCTCTGCCATGCTAAAACAAAAGTCCTGGAAAAACACAAACCTCTTAGGACTCGTGTCTGATCTTTTATCCCCATTTGATATTGAGCCTATTTTAGAGGTTTCAGGACATCCCACCCTACCCTACCACGTTCTTCATGAAGGCTCAGAATCCGCTTGGGAATTTATCGAACGCGCGGCAAGGTTGTGTAGTCTGATTTGTCACAGCGATGGTTTAGGAAATTTGATCATAACGACTCCTTTTAAAAATCAGTCCAAGCCTAGATTTAAACTCGTGCAAGGCCAGAATATTCTATCAGCGCATGCTCAAAGCGACTGGAGCACCCGATTCTCCCAGTATTATGTTGAAAGTACCCCCTATCACCCAGACGATTCAGAATCAGATGCAAGTGATGTGCTACCGCTCAGAGTTCACATCCTAGACCCTGAAATCAAAAGACACAGACCCCTCATGATTGTCGCAGAAGCATTAGGAACTCCGACCCTCCTTAAAAAACGAGCCCAATGGGAAAAGGCAGTCAGACGAGGCAGATCAGAGAAAGTTACGGTCGAACTCAGTGGCTGGAGACGACTCAATGAGCTTTGGAATATCAATGAGTGGGTCAGTCTTAAGAGTGATTGGCTCGGAATCAACAAAGACTACCTCATCACTGAAGTCGCGTTTGAGATGGGCGTGATGAATGCTCAAAGAACTCTGCTTGAGCTTCAACCGGCAAATGCGTTTTTAGCGGACGAAACCCTTCGCTTTCAACAATTAGCAAAAGTACATGAGGAGGAAACCCATGATTGACACGATTTCTAAAATGATGGGTCCACTCAAATCGCGATTGCATCAGATCATTCGTTTAGGACGAGTAAAACGAGTCACAATAAAAGAAGGACATCAAAAGCTTCAAGTCCTTCTAGGAGAAGATGACGTACAAGAACTACCCAGATTTCAAGAATTCGGATTTTACTCAGTCCCGACTCCAGATTCAAAATGTGTCATGCTTTTTCCATCGGGCAATAGAGGAAGTGGCATTGTGATTTGTACAGCAGATCTGGCACAGAAAGACAAACTTTCTCAACTCGCTCCAGGTGAGGTGGCCATTTACAATTCAGATCAAAGTTTTATCTATTTGAGAAAGAACTCTCTGGAGCTTTCCTACGGGAGTTCAAAAATAGTATTGGGCAAGGATGGAAAAATAGAAATCTTAAGTGGCAGTACTGAGTTGATTAGTACACTCAAGACACTGATAACACAGATTCAAATTGCATCTTTGACTGGCAGTAACGGTGGAGGTCCTGTTAAGTTTGCTCAAGACTTTCCTGATGCAAAAGAGTTGAGCGCATTTACTGGATAAAGCTATGCAAATATTTGATTTAAAAACAGCCGTTTCCATGAGCCTACTCACGGATAGGAGAGCAGACGAGCACGAACTCCCCTCTTACGAGACTTATCGGCGGGGATGGTGGGGGGATTGTTTAAATTCAAGCAAGATGGGATCAAAACTTTGGCTTTTACATCGCAGGAAGTTAGGTCCAGAAACACTGGACCTAGCTAAGCTCTACACAATGGAGGCGCTTAATTGGCTGATTCAAGATGAAATCGCAGACGAGATTGCTGTTCAATGTGAAATCTCTAGGCAAATTCTTCTTATTCAGGTGAAGGTTCATCTCAAAGATGATCCTACACCGATTTTATTTAAGATGGAATTTCCAAAAGGACCTATTTTTTATGCCTTTTAAAAAGCCATCTCTTCAAGAAATCCATGATCGTATTTTAACGGACATGGCAAGAGAACTGAACGATGGAAAACCGATACCGGATAAGTCCCATTACAAAATCTGGGCAGCCATCCAAGCAGCTCAAAGCTATGGACTTTATCAATACCTGGAGTGGATCTCTAAGCAAGCCATGATTGACACGTGTGACTCTGAGACGAGAGAACGGATTGCTTCACAAAAGGGAATCTTTAGGAAAGACAAATCTCAAGCCAGGGGACAAATCAAGATCACTGGCAATGATGGAATGATTCTCCCCAAAGGCACTGTCATTGTCAGGAGCCGAGATGGAATGCGATATTTGACTTCCGCTCATGCGCTGATTGTCAAAGGGGAAGCAGCGGTGAGTTGTATTTGTGAGACTCCTGGAGTGATCGGCAATTCCAAAGCTGACGATTCATTTGTGATGAGTAACACCCTGGCTGGGATTGATTCGAATGTTTCGATGATGGGTGTGGGTATGACTGGCGGCTCAGACGGAGAAAGCGATGCGAGTCTCATCGCCAGGTACTTAGATCGGGTCAGGCATGAACCCAATGGAGGTACTTTAGATGATTACCGAATTTGGGTAGAAAAAATCCCTGGTGTCTCACGAGCATGGATCTATTCCAACATCAATACAGAACTTATCCCAGTGGGTGAAGTCATTATTTATTTCATCACGGGTGACATCCACCAGCCCATCCCCGATGACACCCTGATGTCTTACGTTTGTAATCAGATCAGGGCCAAAGCCCCACTCACCGCAGTGGTGAAAGTCTTCAAGCTTTCTGAATCAGTCGTTGACATTGCCATTAAAATTGATCCTGATCAAACAGATATTAAACAAAATGCAGATCTCAGACTCAAGGAGTTATTTCTGAATAAGGCTGACCCAGGCAGCAGAGTGCTTCTTTCACAAATTTATTCAAAAATAGGAGAGGACAAAAGGATCAAGCGTTTTGAAGTAGAATTTTCCACGGGATTGGGAATTACCAAAGAAGTGCCTCCATTCACGCTGCCTACCTTTCAAGGAGCAAAATGGAAACCATTTTAGGAGAACTCAAAAGCCTTTTACCTCCAGGTGTTTTTTTTGAGCAAGAAAACGATTCCTTCTTAAAAATCTTGGCTTACGAATTTGCTAGGATCAAAAGCGACACTGAAGCACTTTTGCGTGAATTTGATCCGAAATGGATCAACCGCATTTTACTTGAGGACTGGAGTAGAATCTATGATTTAGGGGATCTTTCGGTGCAAGCAAAAAAAGATGAGATCATTCGCAGAATTTTCTATCAAGGCGGGCAGGATAAAAGTGTCTACATCGATTTTGTCAAATCCTATGGTTTTAAAGACTTTGAGGTCGAGCCATGTCTAGTCTCTGATATGGATGAACTTTCTTGCGAAAGTGTTCTTTATGATCAGCAGTGGATCCATCATTTCTTCATCAGAGCTGCAGATCTTCCCATCAATTACCTCAACTGTGAGTCCTATTGCACAGAACCTATGTATGAAAATTTAGATGCTCATTTAAAGAAAGCGATCCAACACATGCAACTTGCCCACACGAAAGTATTTATTACGGAGAAACCACATGAAACTCATTGATACAGAAGGAAGTAAAGACGGAAGATTTGTGCCAGGCAACCCAAAAGTGGGGGAACGCCCCACCCGACTGGATCATACTTGGTGCAACATGATTCAAGATGAAATTGCCAATGTCATCCTCAGACAAAAAATGACCCTCGATCCATCGAATAACTACCAACTCAGTGACGCGATGAAACGCTTCACGACTCATGGAGTGGAGTATGATGCTTTCAATATGAAAAATGGAACAGATAAAGCATTCGTAGATACTCAAGTCAAGCTGGAGATTCAAGACTCTACTCGTGTTGTTCTTTTCATGGGCTATGTGGAAAGGCAAGTTGGGGACAAACGCTTTATCTCTCTTTATGATGGAGCTTTTGTGAGAAAAACGGGAGGGTGGGATCATACTCCCCTCATTCGCACAATCGGTGGAGACGACGACATTGCGTTTGACCTCGGAGTGGATGGCACACTCAAGTACTCTTGCATCAAGCTTGGGCATGAGGGAGATTCCTATTCAGGAATTGCTAAAATTTCACAAGTGAGATTCATCGAAGTTTAATGAATCCTTAATATTAATAAATTAGAGTAGGTTTTTAAATGGGAGTTAAGCATCACTTGTCTTACTTTGGGACCGATGAAAGCTGCATTTTTTCTACTCCTAGTTTCAACGACGTGCTTGGCTGAACTGAAAGCTGGGAATAAAATTACCTTTGGAACCAGTGAAGAAGATGATCAGCCTAAAGTGATTCAATTTGGAAAACAAGAGATTTCCCCTCGCATCAGCGTTGATCCCAAAGAGGGTAAGCTCAAATTCACAAACGACGGCACTCATGAACTGCTCCTAGGAGAAAACTATCAGTACAGTAGACTCAATCTGATTAAGAATCATGATTTTAGACTTGGACTCACCGGCTGGAAAGGTTCAAGCAATGCGGATCAAAAACTGTCTGATGGAATCTTCTCGAAGACTTCACTCAAACTTATCTCCAAAGATGATTCTGCCGCTTATCTTGAAACAGAATTTTTAGATATTCCAAACGGTCTCAAAGGAAATGCTTGTGCTGCTCGGATTTTCTATCGAAATACTTCACGTGGGCTTTCCAAGCTTCAAGTCATCAACGAGAAAGATGAGATTATTTCAGAACAGAACCTCCTGCCCAGCTCAGCGGTTCTTGAAGCGAGAACCTATTTTGGATGTCCCACGTCTCAAAGAATCAAGATGAGAATTTTAGTCTCAGATGGAACTCTGGAACTGGACCGCGCACACTTAGGAGAACCGGAAGACTCCTACACGATTGATCAGCCAGGATTTTACGCAAGCATCAACTTTCAGAATTGTACTTGGCGGTTCAATGGCACAAGTAGTGTTGTTCCTGAAAACACAAACTGTGATCCCCCCACTTTGAGTGGCATGGCTGCCTGGAATGGGAAAAAGACGCCTGAAATCACATTCAAAGGGATGGCTCCAGGCATCTACTCTATTGCTGTAGAAGGATCTCTCGTGGATAAAAAGCCTGATCCTAAGAATACTGGACCTAGTTTTTGTTCAGCAAGCCTGGTCGATGAAACTGGCGAAACGGTGGCCAATCAAACCCACTCAGGGAGACTTCAACTCAAACCTTCTCCTATTTTTGTAAACGGGGATTTCACTTTGGCTGAAAAGAAAGACAAAACTTTTTCAATCAAAACCACGGCTCTTGATGCCGCAGGAGTGTGTGACTTATCCCCCATCAGCAACCGTTTCACCCTCCAGGTGTATCGTTTCCCCTCTCAAGCTCAGAAAGTCTTTACCCCTACTCAAACGGGGTGGAGAGTTGAAGCAATGTTGAGTGGAGACAATACTCAGCTTTCAGCCTCCACCGTCAATCCACTGGATTGGACTGGAATCTCTATTTCAAATGCTACCCTCACTCAGTCACCAGGAAGTATTGACGTCACTCTCCCCTGTGAGAAAAAAAGTGCAAAACAGTGCGATGGGAATCCTGGAGTTTCATTTATTCCGATCACCAGCGGTGATTTGCGGGTTTGCACCTCTTTTGTTCACAGCATTCAAATGAGTGGAACCAATAACAGCCTGACCCTTTTTAAATTGGCGGAGACAGAGAAACCTCTCACCCTGGGGGTAAATATAGTTTATCGGGAAATCTCACAGTCTGAAGCACGCTCGATTTCTTTGTGTTCCACTTTTCATGCCAATGCGAATGAGAGAAAAACAATCCAGCTCATGTACATCCAACAAACTTCGGGACAAATTCAAGAAAGCTTACTTGTTTTGAAAAACTCCATCAAAGGCGCGGGGATGAGCTGGGAGGTGAGCCCTCTGAATCAATCCGTGGCACTTCCCGTATTTTCAGGCTCCGTCGTGAACAGTACAACCGGAGTTTCTAAACTGGAAGCTGCCACCCTAGAATGGAATGGGAGCAATTATAACGTCAGACAACAAGGAGATTGGATTACCAAAGCAGAGCAGATGGGGGCGTCCCCTGGACTGCTTAATATTTATTTTAAAGATCAAACGTTTTCTCTTATCCCCATTTGCTCCATCACCGCACTTCCTTTTCAAGACTCTCCGGTTATCGCAAATATCCTGGGGCAAACGAATTCCTATCTCACCCTAAAAACGTGGTCACCTGATTCGAAAATGATCGGCTCAGGCATTAATCTTTTATGTATTGGACTGAGGTAAAAAGTCATGGAGATTGAAAAACTTTATCACCAAGCCTACGAGTTGTGGCTCAATCGAACCACCACAGAGGTAAGTCCATCCGATGAAGCCTATGTACTACTCTATAGTATTCGTGGTCAGTCACTCGATCCTATTTTGAATTACGACATAGAGATCTTATTGTGCCAAATTATTTTCTTTAGATACCAGTACGGCCCAACTGGCGCTGACGCCTCTTGTGCAACAGAACTCATTGATTTAGCAAACTCAGCCATGGTGAGTCAGGATAGCCTAGCTGAGGGCTACTACTATTACGCCATGGGGATGTATTTGAATTATACTTTTAACAGCCCCTCTCCCAACCTAAACCCTCAAAATAAAAATCTTCTTTTTCAACTCTTGGATGAAGTTATGATGAGAGTGACTCATACAAATCAGCCAGGAATCGAGTATGACGGATATGGATCATCTCGAATAAAAACTGAATTTCTCTATAGTCTGATGACTGACGATAATCTCAGCGAAGCCTTGAAACTCATCGAATACGCTTACAATCATGCTAAAAATCACTCTGAAAACATCTTAGCCTATTCGAAAGTTCTCAGAAGAAGCGGAGACAAAACCAGGTCAAAACAACTCCTCATGGATTTTGAAAAAGAAGATCCAAATACATTTAACATCTCCAGAATTCCTGAAACTAAAAAGGATCAAGAACACGTGAGACAAATTCTCGCTGGACTGGGTAATCAAAGTTTTTTAGAGGTGACACATGGATGATGAACTTTTATCTCAATTGAGCTTAGCAAAAGACGCCTGGACTCGCAGGTCTATGCACGATCATGACCCCATAAAAATGGCTTACAGAACTCTAAAAGAAATTCAAGGAAAAGCCCAAGACCCCCTTCTCAACTACGATATCTTGATCCTGCTTTGCCAGGTAATGAGATGGATGGCATGGGACCAGATCTCACTTCCCAATCGGGAATCGAATTCAAGTTTTTATTATAAAATCACTGACGTCGCAAAAGAAGCGATCACGATCTCCGACGCTTTTTCTGAAGCTTATTTTTATTATGCAGATTCCCTATCCTGGCTTTATTGCAGCAACCTTGCGCCCATCTTTGATAGACCCACGAAAGAAGTGCTTTTCAACTCGATTGATGACGCCATTTTTAAGCCCACTCGTACCCACACCCCAGGAATTCAACTGGAAGGTTACGGTCCTCATCGACTGAAAGGGGAGATCCTTACCCATGATCGATCTTCAAAAGAAGCTCTGGAGTATTTGGAGCTAGCCTACAATCATGCACGGAATTTTGCTTGCAATGCCGTTTCTTATGCAAATGCATTGATTGACGTGAGCGAGAGAACAGCCTATCCTGCATATGCTCAAGCTAAAGTGATTCTTGAGGATCTTCTAAAAAATGACCCGCATACCTTCAATCCAACACGCATTCCTGAAACTCAAAGAGAATTTCAGTTGGCATCCTCCCTGTTAAAACAACCTCCTTTTGTGACAGCTCCTCCTCATAGAATTGATGAGCCTCTGCATCCTTCAACCTAATTATTAACACACAAGTAATATTAATCATTTATAGTATGGATTCCTCTACTTTCAATTCAACTTACAATTTATAACCAGACTTCGAGGAGCACACAATCATTTACGATTTGGAGCTAAATATGGTTGATTTTTTTATGAAAAATTTAGGCATCATGATGTCCATTCTTTTTCTTATCTCTGAACTTTTAGGAGAAAACAAAAAGATCAAAGCCAGTTCAGTTTTTGGCCTCATCCGGTCGTTTTTAAAAGGTGAAGCACTCAAAGCTCAACCTGAAGTCGCCAAAATGATTGAAAAAAACGACTAAAAATACTATGCACTGGATAACTGTTTTAGGCATTGGATTAACCTGCTGTGCTTGCACCAATACACCGAAAGTCTTGGATTCACAAAATGCGGTTGCCGCAAACGACCTAACCACATTGATTTCAGGCTGTGGAGTTAACCCAATTGGAATTGGATATATCGCTTGCCGACTCCCCGAGGGAACAAAAACAAAAGAGTCCTTCCTTTTTATTCATGCTCCTCCTCAAATTCAGTGTGATGAAAGTGCCTGTGTCCACTTCAAAATCTTCATCCCTCAAGAGGAGGGCAGAAACACCTTTGAAGGGGAGATCCACTCGGGGGAATCTTTTACGAAAGTCTCTTGGTTCGATCTGACCGACAAAGAAACACTCGATCTCTCAGATCGTGGACTGTATGCCATCAGCGTCGCTCTCAAATACAAAGCTCCCAGCGGAGAGACGCTGAAAACCTATTCTGATGGATATATTTTTATGCATGTCACTCGAAAAGACTACACCAGCCTCATTGAAGCCTCAGAGGATGAAAATTATGTATGGACGTGGAAAGCCCCAACAGGACAGACGGTAAAAATGACCACCGGAGCAAGAGTCTATGTCTCTCCCTTTCAAAAGACTCGCGTGCCATGGCTGCCATAATTCTAGTAGTCCTTCAGATTTTCTTGCTCCTGCTGAAGGCGCATTACACCCGTCATGACGACCAAGAGCAGGCGATGGAGCATATGAGAGCTGCTCAGGCGAAGCTAGATGAGCTTGCAGAGTCCTTTGAGCAAAAGCTCCGCTACTCATTGCCAAACGCAGAAGGAATCGATTATGTAGAAGATGCACTGGATAAGGAAAAACACCATGACCCACACCCCTGATCCTGTTTGTCCTTTGTGTGAAGAGAAGCTAAAAACAGCCGACTTGAGGCTTGTCCATTGGTTTTTAGAGGCTAGAAAAGAATTCCAGAATCTTCATATCGCCTGGTCTTGGAGAAGCAAAGAGGAGCAGGAAAGCGCCTTTCAAGAGGGCAGGACCAGAGCCCATTTCCCGCACTCCAAACACAATCACATGGAGAACGGAAAACCCTGCTCACTGGCTTTAGATGTGTTTCAAATCCAAAATGGAAGGGCCGTGTTTTGTCCTAGCTTTTATTTCAAGCTCAATGAGTTGAGTCAAAAAATGGGCTACTCCATTATTTGGGGTGGGAGTTTCAGCACCCTCAAAGACAACGATCATTATGAAATAGTTTCTCATTGAATTTGCACTGACTTCATCTTTTCACGAATATTCTCAGCTGCAATCTCAATGAGTCCATTGAAAAGATCCTCGTCTGGAATTTGAAGAACTTTTCCCAGCTTAAAAGCAATTTCGGGTGAAGGAGTGTAGTCGCCCGTTTCAACACGAGAAATAATACAGTTCGTCGTGTATCCCGTGCTATAAGACAGGAAGAGTTGACTCATCCCAGCCTTACATCGATAGTTACGAATCAGATTCGCAAGTTTCTTCTTAGCGTTACTCATAAGACCTCATATGTCAATCAATGTTGCTAATTTCCTCTGCCTCAAGTTTTTTTCTCATCTCAAGCTCCAAATCCAGCATAGTTCAGAAAATAGAGTTCCTTCCTCGCTCTGGTAATGGCTACATACTGAATATTTCTTTCTGCCTCAAGCTGCCACTGCTTTTGATTCACTCTGGGTCTCCTCTTCGTTTCTAAGATCAAAACTCGATTCGCCTCCAGTCCCTTCACTTTATGAACCGTTGCCAAGGTGATTAAACCATCTTTATCTGAAAAGAGTTTCTTAATTTCATAAATCAACTGATCAATCGTTTTTGCTCCTGACATCTCAATGAAGGCTTGAATGGCATCTGCCTTGTCATCAATTGCATCCAAGCTTGCTTCTGGGTTCTTACTCAGTAACTTTTTGCACTCTTGTTCTCTCCAGGTTTCTACCCTAGCTGAGAGAGTTTCAAGATCAAATGCATTGAGTTTTTTAATAATCGCAATGAGAGTTGCAGCAATGTTTCTACCTAAAATCACGACTGGAATTTTAGATGCAATCAGCTGATACGCTATTTTGACTAAAGGCGCATTGTACCGACAAATCACATAGTCCTTGGGTTGCAGTAGTTTTTCATTCCAAGTCTCACAATGAGTAATCTTCCCTTCTTCGGCCCCTTCAAAGGACTCAATTTCAGGGACAAATTGTTTTGCAAGCTCCACCACTGTTTTTGGACAACGATAGGAGATGGAAAGCGGCAGAGTCTTACAATTGAATTCCTCAATAATTTTGCTAATACTCTGCGAATCTGCTCCACGAAATCCATAAATACTTTGTCTTGAGTCTCCCACAAAAATAACTCGCCCCGTATCTCCCACGGATCGTTTAATCAATGCACGCTGAATAGAAGACAAGTCCTGCGCTTCATCCACAAAGATGTAGTCATAGGAGGGAGGGTTGAGCCCCAGAAGAACGGTTAAATAAATCTGATCATCAAAGTCAATCAACTCTCGATTTTCCACGGACATGCGTAGCACTTCTCTTGCGATTTGAATTCCCTCCCACTTTGGGTCTCTCTCAAGATTTGTAAGCTCTGCACTGTAAAAATCAAGATCATGATGGTCTATGATTTTCTCCCAAGCGTCCGGAGTATCTTCCATGATCCCCATGAGTCCTGCCTTTTGAGGCGCAATCCCCTCTGCTTTAGCTAAAGCAACGAGCCTGACAATGGAATCGGCAAGATCTTTTTGAACAGATTTGCCGATCTCAGGATCATAGGTTTTTAAAAATTCATCCAGCACAGTCCTCGACTTCCACGCTGAAAGCTTCATGTGATATGGAAGTATTTTCTTTAAAGTCCTAAATCCGTAACTATTGAGAGTGAGAGCATCCACATTTTCAGGTATCCTGTTGCTCAATTCTTCGGCAATTCTCTTATTGAACGCTAAAAACAGCACTGTCTTTTCTGGATCAATGTAATTCAAAGCCTGAACTAGGGTGGTGGTTTTTCCACTCCCTGCTACTGCTTCTACTTCTAAATTTCGATTGGAATTTTGAATCTCATCAAATACCGCTTGTTGATAACTCGATGGATGAAAACTCATACGGATTGCTCCTGGTCTAAACTGGACTTAAGATAGGATTGAGCTTCACTCATGAACTTTCCCCACCACATGGGCTCTTTATCCGGCTGCGTTTCGATTACCTTTTGTCCATTCTCGATGAACTTGATTAACCGCTCTCGGGGTACTGATTGCAAAGTCATTCCAGCCAAAGATCCGTCAGGAATGATATATTCCTCTTGTTTAATCGCTGGAACCTGGTTCATTTCCTCCTGAGAGTAGACACCCCCTAATTCATCTGGGAATGCCATACGAAGAGCGCTTGCCTCAGCAACCTTCTTAATCATCGTTTCAGGCATGCGAGTCCAAGGATTTTTCCCTGTATGATATTCTGACAATGCCACTTCTTCTCTTGCTGGAAGTTTCCAATCTTTTCGATGTACCTCAGCCCAACCTCCAATGCATTGACCTGAAGCATCCCGCAAGATTCCTCGCTTAATTCCTTCCACTTTTCCTGTGCTATGAGCCTTGGCTCGAAATCCTTCAATTCCAACCACAATCGATCCTGGTCCGTTTCCATATTTTACAAAATGGATTTGACCTGGCTTCAGTGGATTGAGACCCAGATCCTTGCAGCGATAAAGAAAGAGTTTCAATTCGTCTGTCGTTGCATTCTTGGCCACCACATCTTTGATGAGTTGCAGTTGTTCCGAAGTGAGCGAAAATTGCTCAGTCAGTTCTTTCATGGGAAATTCCTTTCGTTGTTTTTTATAATTGCTAATTTTCTCAAGGGTTTTCTTTCTAAAAACTCCACTCCAAGCCTTGAAAAACTATCCCCGAGCTGACCTCCTGAGTCCCAGTGAGGCATGACAGGCAAGGATTCAAACTCTTCATAAAATTCTATCGGTGGTGTATTTTCTTCAGGGATGAAGTCAGAAGGATTGTCTTGTTCTTCTGGACGTGAGTGACCTAAGTCTTGAGGTGTTTCACTCTTTTGTTGAACAACCATTGGCTCACATGACCTGAATTCTGCCAGCTCTGCTTTTCTCTCGTCTGAGATAAACCAACAACCTGCAGCAGCAACCAGTGCGGAACGCAGTTCTAGGTTTTTGAAAAAACCTCCCGACCATTTTCGAATTGCATCTAACTTTGCGTCTCCTGGGTATCTTTCTTCGAAGGCACGCACTTGATCGTCCATACTGACTTCTTCGTTGATTTGAATGGCTGATCTTGCGCTGCTTTTCATTTCAGAAACGATTCGAACCTGCTCTTGGCGCTGGTTTTGTTTGGCTTGGTACTGTTCAAACGGAAGAGATAAATTGTGAGCTTGATCTCCAAAAAATTTCTCGGCTGTTTCTCGAATCCCACTCCACTTCAAATTGAGTTTTGTCAGTGGGTCAGGTACGGGGTAATTCCCAAAATCTTTCCCCTCTTTCTCAAATTTCAACAAGGTCAGGTAAATCAGGTTAAGGTCATTCGGGTACTTGATTTTTACTTGACTGAAAAATTCTTTTTCTCGGTTAATTTTCCATCCTCTCCCCGTGGATTTGAGATCGTTCCAACGCTCCACCAGAAGTTTTCTCAGCGTCTGATACTTCTCAGGCTTCTGAATACTTGAGTTAATACTATTAGAATTAGGAATTTCCTTATCCCTCAATCGGGTACAAGGGCTCATTTGCGCACAATTGGCTTTTAAGGCCTCTTTGTCGCTTCTCTGGTAGTTACCCATGACTTCAACGTCGTTCGTCGATTCTTTGACGACTGGGTGCGTATAAGAGGCATTAAAATTTCCTTGTCGATCCAAAGATTCTTTTATCTCTGAATTTTCTAAAACTTCACCAGGGACGACAGTGACTAAGGGAGGATTAGAGCTATAATTAAGACTACAGCTATAGCTAGGACTAAGGCTATAATACTGTAAATTTATTAAAAAATTATCTATATAAGATCCCCTTTCTTTGGTCCCCAATTTGGGGACAAAGGGGGACTCTTGATTTTGAGTACAGTCGATAAAACTAGAATCGGGTACAAGGTTGAGACCCATGAGAGACTCCTGAGTTGATTTGTCAGTTTTTAGAGAAGGTTCTTGCTTCTTGGATTGCTCCTGAGCTTTTTTGTCGTGTTTTGGGAAGTTTCCTTGGATCACATTCGATCTTCTGGCTCTTCTGTTCTCTTCAAGGTAGGGAGCGAGCCACTTCAACTCAACGATGGAAGGAATCCCTCGCTGCGTGGATTTGAACTCATATTGGATAATGTTGCGACTGGCGAAACTTTGAAGCGCCCGACAAACATTGTTTTTCCCACAGCCTGTTTTTTCAGCCAGCATTCGAACAGAGATAGCGCAGGTCAGTTTATCGGCACCCAGAGTGTACCTGGTGAGTTTCTCTAAAACCTTGCCTTGAACTTTGGTCTTACCCAAGCGGTCAATCACTTCATCGAGCTTGTGAGTTCTTCGCTGATAGCCTGTGCTCTTTTCCAAAAGCACCATCGTCTCAATTTCTTTGACTGGAGAGAAAGGAGTTTTTGCACAATTCCCTAATGTCATTTCAGCACCTCCTTATTAAGGATGGGCTTTGGCTTTGCAGGAGCAACAGCAAGGTAGCCCCACACAATCAAATTAAGAAATGGAACAAAGGCTGCTATAGCAAGCATGCAGGAATGGGTTCCTTCCCCGTAGATGTCTCTCGCTCGCTTGGAAAAATTATAAAAATGCATGATCAACCCTAAGCTCAGAAATGCAATCATGCCAAAGGCATACAAAACATGAAAAAGCACGGTAGAGTCCCGGAGCACAGTTTTATCCAAGAATCCACATCCCAGTGCAACCAAGGACTGAGTGACTACTAGAAATCCAAAATTAAATAGGAACTGGGCTCGACAAATGGAGCCTGAGAATTTTAGGAAATCAAAACATGAGAACTGGGATTGATCATCTTCCATAACCTCTCTCCAAGCAAACTTCTCCACGGCTAGAGAAAGCAAAAAAAACTGAACAAACGAATTGATTCGTTTTTTATGCAAAATAAGACTGTTAATTTTTTTGAAATTTGCTAGAAAGAAGGTATCTTATTGTTCAATCTAGCAATTATAAAAGAGGTTCTTGGTTGGTCCCAAGGCCTCTTTTTTATTTACTAAGTGCATATCGTTTTACAATTACAAAAACTACATTATAGAAAACCTCACAGGTGCTAAAAAAGATTAACTGTATAGATAATCAATAGAGCCAATAAAGGCAACAACATTTGTAGTACTTATAATTATTTTTTTAGTTTACTTATACAGTACACATTGGTAAACAAATTATTACATAATTGTTAATATAATTTATAGTTAAGTAATTTTCAAAAAAAGGCCTATTTTTTTTATCAATTTCCAGGAATTTTTATGACTAATGTTTTAGCATTTTCAAAACAGAAGAAAGGACAAAGGCATCATTCAATCCTGGCAGAAAATCTTTCCTTGCTAATGAAAGAAAAAAATATAACGGAAGCTGAACTAGCGAGAGGAACAGGGATCAGCCAACAGCTTTGTAACCATATTCTCACTGGTCGAACTTTGAGTCCAAAAATTGAAACAATCATCACTTTATCAGAATTTTTAAAAATTACAGTTGGCCAGTTGGTTGGTGCAGAACCTCTTCATATAGGAAATAAACAACGCTCTTTTTCTGTAATTCCTCTTTTAGCAGGTTCTGATATTATTCATTGGGTCAAAGATGGTGTCATTTCACAAAAAAAAGATACCACTTGGATAAGCTGCGATTTAGACCCTAGCCTAAGAACATACGCAATTAAATTAGATGCTTCACATGAACCACTATATGACAAAAACTCAATTCTAATCGTCAAGGTAACTGACGATTATATCCCTAATATGCACGTTATAGTTAGTTTTGATGGTTCTTCAATATCTATACGAACATATGCAGTCGATCGAACAAATATTTACCTCCGACCCATTTTATCAGGACTACCAACTGTGCAATTAAAAAAAACTTATCACCTCTTAGGAACTGTGATTGAAACTAGAATTCCAAATCAACAACAACTGGAACATCCTTTTTAATTATGAAATAAATTTGTGGATAATATTAAAAAATACACTTTAAAAGTTGTCCCAAGAATTCCTGAAAATAATGAATATTACTGCATTGATAAAATATACCCACCAAATCAAGACGGTAAAGTCTATGTTTTAGTTAGAATCATCAATAAGAGTGAAACTTTTAAAATGCTAGTAGAAGAGCTAGATCATAATATATGGATTTCTCGATTTTCAGCGCAAGATGCATTTAAAATTGGCGCTTTTTCGAATCCAAATATTTCAAAAAAAATAATCTCTGACTTACTTAAAAAAACAACTGACTTAATTCATAATAAATTTATTCTTTTTTTGTCTTTTTTATATTTGATTATAATTGTCATCAGCAACCTTATTGGAGGGAAACTCACTATTTTATTTAATTTTGAATTTCCTGCTGTCCTCTATTTTTTTCCTTTCACATTTGTCATAGGGGATATTTTAACTGAGGTTTATGGTTACTATTTAACAAAACATGTGATCTGGTTAGGATTTTTTTATAATTTTCTAACAATTTTTTTAGTGGTGTTGGTAGGTATTATTCCCTCTTCTCCTCATTGGAATTTCCAAGAGGCATACAACCATATCTTCTTTCAATCTTTTAGAATTACTATAGCTTCCTGCTGTGCTTACATAGGAAGTGAATTTCTAAATGCTATTATTCTTTCAGTTTTAAAAAAGAAACTCAATGGTAAGTGGATGTGGGGAAGAATTACGGGTGCATCCTTTATTTCTAATATTATTGATAGTATCATCTTTTGCACTGTCGGATTTATTACTGTCCTACCCAACTCATTAGTCATTAAAATGATTTGCGCTCAATTTATTTTAAAATTTTTTTATGAAACTGGTCTTTCTTTTTTCACTTGCAAAATTTGCAAACGCTTGAAAGAAAAAGAACACATTGATCAATATGATTATGGAGTTAATTACAACCCATTTTATAGAAAAAAGGTGAAATCATGACCAATTCAGAAACAAATTCAATATTAATCGCTGCCCCTCTTGGGAAAAAATCTTCCTATATAAACACGTATGAACCTACTCTTCTCTTTCCACTCCCAAGAAAACCAAAAAGAGATGAAATTGGAATTACAGAATCATTACCGTTTAGCGGCTTTGATCTTTGGACAGCGTTTGAGGTCTCTTGGTTAAACCCACAAGGTAAACCTATCGTAGCAATTGCTGAATTTAAAATACCTTCAGATTCAAAATTTTTGATCGAATCAAAATCATTCAAACTTTATTTGAACTCTTTTAATAACTCTAGTTTCGAATCTTTCAATCACGTAAAAAGTATTATGGTCAAAGACTTATCTAAAGCCACTACAGCAAATGTTGAGGTAATTTTATCTCGATTAACGGAAACAATAGCAAAAATAGAAACTATGAACGGAATTTGCTTAGATGAACTTGAAGTTGAGTGTACTCAATACCAACCAAATATATTGTATTTAAATACAACTACGGAGAAAGTCCATCAAACTCTTCATACTAACCTATTAAAATCTAACTGTCTGGTGACTGGCCAACCAGATTGGGGATCGGTCGAAATTCAATACAAAGGAAATAAAATTGAACATGCTGGATTGTTGAAATACATTGTTTCACTGAGAGACCATAATGAATTTCATGAGCAATGTGTTGAAAGAATTTTCATGGATATAAATCGTACATGTCATCCTGATTGGCTCACTGTTTATGCTAGATACACTCGCAGAGGAGGGTTAGATATTAATCCATATCGCACAAACAGAACTGATCTTGATACACCACCAAATAACCTGCGTCTAATTAGACAATAAATAATTATTAAACCGAAGCGAGAGAACTGTTTTAAAGGTATCAGCCTTCTTAGAAAAAACTTAATATTATGAAACTTTTACAAATTATTATTTCTTTAAATCTATTACTTTCATTAATCTCAATTCAAGCATTTTCTGTTGTCACACCCAAGGGCTCTTTGGTTGAGAAATATGAAATTACTGTAAAAGTAGACAAACTACTTTCAATTAATGAAAAATTCACTGAAAAATACGAATTCACTTTCCAAGATAGAAAGTACGTTGGGTATCCAGGTGTATTTTCTCCAGAGGTGTTTCCTAGCACGGGAGCCACAAAGGAGCTTCCTATTGTTCAAGGTGAATCATTTTTAGAAATTGGACCAGGGACTGGTATATTTTCAATCCAAGCTGCCCTTTTGGGAGCTTCATCAGTGGTTGCAATTGATATTAACCCTGACGCTGTAAAAAATACTGAAGAGAATGCAAAAATTCACGGAGTAGTCGATAAAATTCAAGTATTTGAAGGAGACCTTTTCTTTCCATTAACTGACCATGATAAATTTGATACAATCTTTTGGTCAGTTCCTTTTTGTCATAGAGCCAAAGAACCTAAAAAAATGTCTTTCTTGGAATTATCAGTTTATGATCCATT